>ERZ839741.13-NODE-13-length-222407-cov-18.692784_pt1 | contig 222407 bp, 155 predicted proteins | sample MGYA00519880_ERZ839741 | MGnify/ENA primary metagenome ERZ839741 (study PRJEB31850, sample SAMEA3708851) | human gut metagenome | biome: human gut; feature: human-associated habitat; material: faeces | place: China | collected 2014 ...
AGATTTAAGGTTAACAAAAGATTGGCTGTCTGGGATAGATAGCCTTTTTTTATGTTGGTATGTTTACTTTATATTATCTCTGTATAGTCTCCCATCATAACTTTTATATTTAGTGTCACTGTACATGCAAACTAACATATCGCTATAATCCCAAATTGCTTTATTGGCTTCCTGAGATAAATTGGTAGCTAAAATGCCGCTCCCCAATATACCCGGGTTACAAGGAATCGTGTCTTTTCTGATTGAATTCATGATTAACTCAATACAGGTATATTCTTTTATGTTTTCTTCCTCCAGTCTATTCACTATATATTGGTTAATGTGTATTTTGTCATTTTCAGTCATAAAACCGTACCACAATAGGCATTTCATACCTGCTTGGGTTGCTTGTATTAATACATCCAGATAGGTTGTTCCCGATATTCCCTTTTTATCAATTTCATAAGGATCGATATGGAGGAAGGAAGATTGGGAAAGTGAGGGTAGTAGTTTTATAACCCCTTCGAGCGAATCCGTATGACAAGTCTGGATATGTGATTCTAATTTCACTTGTTTGGCATAGGATTCTATATTTTCTAAAGCATCTTTTTCTATATCAAAGAGTAGATATTGAGATGTTCGTTCTGCCAATATATTCATTGCTAAAGCGGGAGAGCCTAAATAGTTTCCTTTTGCCATTTCTGTGCTTTCCAGCTTGTAATAAGGAGATTCCCTCAAAGGCTTTTCTTCACGGGCTTTCTTCAGGAAATGGTAAATGCCGTATTGCTGTTCCGGGGTATGCGCCATTTGATAAATGGCGGATGCTGAATTCGTTTCTATGTATATCTGCGGTTTTTCGATTTGAAGAACCTCACAAAGCACCAGATGTTTGAATACATCAGCTTGTTTCCCATAATGAGTGTAAGTTGCCATACTTTTATGATTTATGTTTATGGCCGCAATATTAAGCTATATAAAGTGAAAAAGCCTTGACCAGAGTCAAGACCTTTCGTTATACAGTTGCTTTTTTCGTATTCTGCTGAGGGTTTCGGGAGTTATGCCAAGAAACTGGGCTATTTCTTTGAATGAAAGCTTTTCTTGTAAACCGGGGCATCGTTTCATTAATGCATGATAACGTTGTTCCGGAGTATCGCAATAAAATCCCAATAGTCGTTGGTATATTTCTGCAAACATGGTTTCGGCTATTTGCCTTCCTAATCGTTGGGTGTCCATGTCTGTTTCCCAGAATTGATTAAGTTTGCTCAAAGGGAGGAGATAAACCTCACATTCGGTAGAAGCTTGTATCGTGACTGTGGAAACTGTCTGTTTTATGAAAGAAGGATAATCACAAACAAAATCATTTGCAAAGCTATAACCTACTATCCATGTATTACCATTTGCATCTGTATGAGACAAACGGAATATACCGGATAGGACAAAGCCTATCTGATTGTTTTTCTCGTTTTGCTGTACCAGATATTCGTTCTTTTTAATTTTCATCAGGAGCCCTTCTTCCAAGAATAATTTTTCGAGTCTTGAGGTATCCGGAGAACTATCTTTTACATTAAATTTGTCCATGATTATCATATTAGTACATACGACAAAGGTACGAAGATTACAGAAAAAAGGAAAAGAAAGGAAGGAAACCAGTTGACAAGGGGACGAGTTGACAAGGGGACGAGGGGCTGCGCAATGCTCCTATGCCGCATGGAACCTTGTCCCCTTGTCCCCTGGTTAACTCGTCAACTTTCCCTCAAAACCCTAACAGGAAGGAACTAATTTATCATTCCAAGCAGTTGATTTGTTGCAATTTCTTGGTGTTAAAAAGGATCTTTTTAAATGCTTGATTATCAGATGTGTTATAATGATGGTATCTCAGTATGGGACTGAGGTACCCTAAGTACGGAACTGAGGTACCCTAAGTATCATACTGAGATACCCTAAGTATACGACTGATTTCGCAAATATCTCATTTTATAAGTATTTATTATTCAAGTATGGAGGTGTCATACAGGATCATCATTTTTGCCTATAACGCGTCAGCAAGACGTTAATTCAACTACTGATTTGCATTATTAATAGAAAAGTTCTGGATTCCGGAGGATTAATGTGTTTTTAATCCAATATTAATTCTGTTTCGGCTTACTTTTTAATGTCACCCTGTTTACTTTGCAGACAGGAAAAAACAAATATGTCTAATACCTAATTAATAGTATTCTTAAATGAAACGAAATGCAATTTTATTAAGCTTGTTGACGACTTTGTTCTTGCTGCCGGGAAAGGCAGTGGGGCAAACTACATCGAGCGATGGTAAATTGGTGTATAATTTCCCGTTTGCACCAAGTGAGGGTCTTGTGAATAGAACAGAAAAGGAGTATAGGAAAGAAATCTGTCTGAATGGCTATTGGGATTTCCAACCTGTGGCTTTGCCGGGTAGTTACGTGCAAGGTAAAGGAGTGGCACCGGAATTATCGCTGCCCAAAGAAGGTGCATGGAGTAAAACACGTATAAAGATTCCTTCTCCATGGAATATAAACTCTTTTGCTAACAGAAATGTAGAGGGACCTGATCATCGCAACTACCCGTCTTATCCGAAAGAATGGGAACAAGTGAAAATGGCGTGGATGAAGAAAACAGTAACTATTCCTAATGACTGGAATGGTCAGCAGATAAAATTATATTTTGAAGCTGTAGCCGGCTATACTGAGGTCTATATCAATAAGGAAAAAGTTGGAGAGAATTTTGATCTTTTTCTTCCATTCAGCATAGATATTACGAATAAGGTAGCTGCAGGTGAAACCGCTGAAGTATGGGTGGGAGTTCGTAGTCAATCTTTGTTTGAAAACAACTCTACAATTGGTCGTCGCATTGTTCCTGCCGGTTCTATGTGGGGATATCACATTGCCGGTATCTGGCAGGATGTATACTTGTTGGCATTGCCTAAAGTACATGTGGAAGATGTATATGTGAAACCGTTGGTTTCAAAGAATATGCTCGAACTGGAAGTGACTGTACAGAATAATACGGAAAAAAAGACTGATCTGCAACTTCAAGGTAAGATTAATGAATGGGTAAACCTGGCTGGGACAGATGTTAATTCAGCTCCTGTACCTGCATGGGAACTTGGACAGGAAGCTTTGAAAGTGGCCCCTGTTAAAGTTAGTATCCCTGCCAATGCTTCAACAAAAGTTGTGTTGCAGGTTCCGGTATCCGGTGAGTTGAGTTACTGGACTCCTGAACAACCGAATCTTTATGCCGTATTGCTTTCATTGCAGGCTAAGAAAGAAACCCTTGATATGAAATATGAACGTTTCGGATGGCGTGAATGGACATTGCAAGGCACCACACAGTACCTGAATGGTAAACCTTATCAGTTGAGAGGTGATTCATGGCATTTTATGGGTATTCCGCAAATGACACGTAGATATGCGTGGGCATGGTTTACTGCCATTAAGGGGATGAATGCTAATGCTGTTCGCCCTCATGCACAGATTTATCCTCGTTTCTACATGGATGTAGCTGACGAAATGGGTATCTGCGTATTGAATGAAACTGCTAACTGGGCGAGTGATGGTGGTCCGAAACTGGATTCTGAGCTCTTCTGGGAAGCATCAAAAGAACATTTGAAACGTTTTGTACTCAGAGACCGTAATCATGCCTCTGTCTTTGGTTGGAGTATCAGTAATGAAAATAAACCGGTGATTTTGCATGTCTACAACAGACCGGAATTGATGCCTCAGCAGAAGAAAGCTTGGGAAGATTGGAGAGACATCGTTCGTGCAAACGACCCGACCCGCCCATGGATTTCTGCCGATGGAGAAGATGATGGAGATGGCATCTTGCCGGTTACAGTAGGCCACTATGGTGACATGAACTCAATGAAACATTGGGTTGGAATAGGTAAACCTTGGGGAATCGGTGAACATAGTATGGCGTACTATGGTACACCCGAGCAGGTTGCTAAGTATAATGGTGAAAGAGCTTATGAATCGCAGTTGGGACGTATGGAAGGATTAGCTAATGAGTGCTACCACCTCCTTGCTAACCAGCGTAATATGGGAGCTTCTTACAGTACCGTTTTCAATATGGCATGGTACTCTTTGAAACCGTTGCCGTTGGGAAAGAAAGATATGACTACAGAACCGGATATCAATAAAGATGGTATTTTCTTCACTGATTATAAAGAAGGTGTGCCGGGTGTACAACCGGAACGTGTAGGTCCTTATTGTACAACATTCAATCCGGGATATGATCCGAATCTACCTTTGTATGATCCATGGCCTATGTATGATGCTATGCGTGCAGCTAATGCACCGGGACACCCTGCTTGGTCTGCTTATGCTGATATTGACAAAAAACAATATGAAGCACCGACAGCTACTCCGGCAGAGAAATATAAAGAAGTGATTTTCATAGGCGGAGATGACAGTAAATTGAAAGGTATTCTGGATGCGCAAGGCGTGAAATTTGCTGCAAAGATTACTGCACCTGCACGTATGATCTATATTGTAGATGGTACTTACACTTTGTCTGCTGCTGAAAAGAAGAGTATGTTAGCTAATATTGCTATGGGTGCTGATGTATGGATTTGGGGATTAACACCTCAGACATTGAATGTATACAATGAGATATTGCCTCTTCCGGTAGCGCTGGACAACCTTAAACGTTCTTCTTTCCTGCCGGTTCAGAAGTCATGGATACGCGGCTTGAATAACTATGATTTCTATTTCTGCGAACTTCAGAGAGCTGATGCTTCAGAATATTCATTAACAGGTGCGCTGGTAGAAGAAGGAGATGTCTTGCTGAATGCTTGTAAAACAGATTGGAGAGCTTGGAATAAACGTCCGGAGGAAATCAAAACTGCCAGCACGGTGCGGAGTGAGTACGAATGTACAGCTGCTACTCCTGTGTTTGTGAAGTATCGGAAAGATGCCTCTTGTTTCTATATCAGTACCCTGAAAGAATTCACTAACTCTGAAAAGGGATACAATACACTGGGAGTGATTTTAAAGAATGCCGGTATTGATTGTAATGAGATTGAAGTAAAATCAAATGAAGTCTTCTTCTTGCGTGATAATCAATTGGTATTTCCGGTTGCAGCGAAGGAGAAGTTAGTGAAAAAATCGGATGGATGGGCCTTGGATATTTATGTATTCAGTCCGCGTCCTTTGGATGACTTGCTGATTGAACCGAATATGCCGAAGCTGACTTTGGTTGTGAAAGCAAAAGAATGCCAGCTTGCTATTAATGATAAAGCATATGCAGCCGCTTCGCAAAATAGGCATGAGGTTACTTATAAAGAACTGCCCTTGCTGCAAGGTTGGAATAAGGTAAGCATAAAAATAGGAGAAAGAGATAAAAATGGATTCAGTGGTAACTTTAGATGTGATAACAGAAATGAATTCCTTTCTTCCTTGAAGATTATGTATATTAATCCTGAAGCTAAATGATTATAGATAATGATTAGAAAGATGTAGTTTTTAATAGGTTCTTTTTTGATAAGTTCAGTGTTGCAATCCAGTGTAGTGCGAGATAATTCGCATAGCACTGGATTGCTTATTTATTTTTTATTCTTTATAGTTATGGCGGCTTATGTTATCTTTAATACTTGGTTGGATGGCCGTTCTTGCATCGATACCATAACATCTGTTATTTTGTACAGTGTTATGATGGATTGTTATATCTTTGCAGTTATTCATTTGCTTTTCGATAAATATCCCATCTTCTCCATTTCCTTCAGCGAGGCTGTTGATTATAGCTATTTGGCTACTTTCTGCACATCGTATACCTGAGAGTCCATTACGAGCCATCTCCGAATGAGTTGCTTTTACATTCACACAGAAGGTAACGTTTATGCCATTTCCATAAGGAGAGGTATCAAAACGACTACTTGTTATTTCACAATTGGTAATGTATGATAAATGAAGATTGTGGTGAAATCCGGCACCCGGCACTACACTGGCTCCATTATCACTGAAATCACATTGGTGAATGCGAATGTTTTTTCCACTGACTATTGCTACACCATTTTTTGTGAAATTCTGTACTGTAATATTTTCCAAAACGACATTCTGTATACCATCTTTCTCTTTGGATTTGAGAATGATACCTTCCCGGCTGGGAGCATTCATATATGAACGGCTTCGACGGTCATGATTAGGATCGGCATTTTCGATAACTTTAGTGGCTCCTTCTACTAAAAGATCGCGAATGGTGACATCAGAAAGGATATCTTCTCCATTAATGATTGCAGTTTCAGTACGTGGAGAGGGAAAGATTATTGTTTCACGTCCCTTGCCGGCAAGGAGAGTTCCACTGTATATTTTAAGAGGAGCATCTAAAGTATGTACTCCTGCTTCCAGAATAATCCATTTACCAGTATTTCTGTTGGAGTTTATAGCCTCTTGTATAGATTCTCCCGGTTTTAGATGGATACTATTGGCAGGGAGCTGTTTCGATTTACCTTTTAAAGCCCCGATTATAGTTGGTTTCAGAAAGTTATCGGATCCTGTAAAGATAGAAGGTTGTGTAGAGACATTGGAAATTGGAGCTTTTACAGCTGTCAGAAAGCCTACTGACGATTTGGAACGAGTGTGTTCTTTTATCGCTTTCTCAGTATATGGCAATATTACACCTCTTACATTTTTATAATGATGATATATGGATTCATAAATATCCCTGAATTTATCGTTATCTCTATCTGTAAAAACTCCAAATAAATCGATATGCTCTCCTAACATGAAACGTGCGGTATATTCGAATCCTTGTGCTAATCTATCATCGGCTACACTGTAAAAGTCTAACCCCTGCGTGTTGGCTGTTTGTGCAGCTTTGGCAAATTCACCTATGCCCAATTGTACATGCCCCCAGTCTCGTGTAGTTTCCTGACATTGCCCTCCAGGGTAGAGATACCGGGTGATACCAGAATTTCCTTCTCCCCAGTAAAATCGTTCTATTGCACGGTTGAATATATCATGGTTGTCGGTAAAAATGCCAATACACATGATGGTACTGATCATAGATGCATCCCAGTTACCATTGGCTTCAGTGAAAAAGTCTTTAATGGTGGGGTAAAAGACTGTAAGAACCATTTGTGTAAATTGTTGTAAGTCTTTGGAGGTCCAACCGGAATCGGTATATTTTAATATTTCGGCTGCGTTAAGGTAGTAATATCCGAAAAGCCCAACATTCAATTTGGCATTGTTTGCATCGAATCCGCGGAGCAAGTAGCTCCATGCATTCAAAATTTCGATAGCTTTTTGTGCGTAAGCCCTGTCCTTAGTAATATACCACATCAATGCATGATTATATGCCATCTCGGCACTTTCGGAGAATTCACGCCCGCCAATGCTATTTGCGCCGTAAGGGCCAACAGATATTTCGGTACATGGACTGGGGATGAAATCTAAAGAGGCGCTTTTCTTTAAGTTTTCGTAGGCTTTTTTCCAGGGCTGTATACCTTTTAGTACCATTTCACGCATATAATCAAGATCTTGTTTACTTTGCGCCATTCCGGGATGTATAAAAGCTTGAGTCAGGAATTCCGTTTTGGATTCCTTCTCACCTGAGGCTGATATGCTGTATATTGAACTGCATAACAGACATACTAATAAGAATATTTTCTTTTTCATGCTTTTTATGTGTTTATGATTTACCAGTTATCGGTTCTGAATGGAGCCACGGGAATACCATAGATATTGAATACACTTGCCTTTGTGTAGTTTTTATAGGCGTATCGCACTGCAATTGGATTTGGTACTTTATCACATGATACAGCGAGTCGAGTCGTCTTAGTTTCTATTTCAGCATAGGCAGGGTAGAAGACTTTATCTTCACCAGCAATTTCGAATCCTTCAAGCGGAGTCCACATCGGACAGAGTCCACGTTGTGCATTATCTACATTGATATATATCTTATTGCCAGATATTTCCATTGATTTATAAATGGGAGTGGCGTAACCAAATCCTTTTCGTCCATATGTTTGGGAAAGGGCCCAAAGAGCCAAACGATTTCCCACAGTTTCTTTATCCATTGGATGAATGAATACCGGATGTCCGATATCTAAGGTAGTGACCATTCCACTGTTGGGAATATCTTTCATATTTTGCTGTTGAACTTCACGCATACGGGCTGCTGAGGTACCATCAGCGCCTTCGTAATTGAAAGGTGCTATTTCCACGAAATAAAAAGGAAATTCTCCGATATTCCATTTACTGCGCAGGTCTTTGACAAAAGCTGGCATTAAACTTTTGTATAAGTCTGCATTATCGCGGTTACTTTCACCTTGATACCAGAGAAAGCCTTTTATAGTGTAATTTGTGAAAGGTGCAATTTTCCCGTTATATAGTACGCAAGGGGTGGCTGTAATATTTTTTATAGGTTCATCATTGTCGAGTATAGATAAGTCGATGCTTTTGAAGGGCGTTATTGCTTCCCTGCTCATCCATGCTTCTACTTTTGAACCTCCAAGTGAAGATACGATGATGCCGACCGGTACTTCCAGTACTTCTTGGATATATTTGGCAAAAAAGTAAGCAGCTGCGCTTGTGTGAGATACGTTGCTTGGACTATTTTCTAACCATTCGCCTTTGCAGTCTTCCTGTGGAGTTTTGCTGAATTGTCGTACCCATCTTCCATCTTTTGAGTCGGTATTATAAATACGAATTGGAGTAGACACTTTAGCTTTTGCAATAATGTCATTTGTACCCTGCGTTGGTTGGCGATCGAAGCCACTCATGGGCATTTCCATATTTGACTGGCCGGAGCAGAACCAGACTTCACCTATTAGTATGTTTTTCAGTGTTAAGGTTTCTCCATCGCTAAATGATATCTCATAGGGGCCACCGGCCACTGGTGTAGAAACAACTAAGAGCCATTTTCCTTGTTGGTCAGTAGCTGTTTTGTACGATTTATTATTCCATGATGTTTTTACAGTAACGAAAGAGTTTTCTTTGGCATTACCCCAAAGTTTAACATTTGATTGTTGTTGTAATACCATGTTGCTGCTAAGTACAGAGGGCAGTTTGACTTTGGCTTCTACAAATGTAGAGATAGAAAGAAAATGTACTAATAGTAAAAAAGTAAATAACGATCTTACTTTCATGTAATTAAAAAAAAGTTTTTTCATAATACAGTTTTAATTTGATAAATAGAACGATCTTTTTTATTCTTTGTAACAAAAGTAAATTGAAGATATTACTTCCTTGATTAATTTGTTATTAATTTACGCATAATATCAGTTTAATTGAGCTCTAATTCCAAATTCTCGTATCCTTTATTTGTAATGGACGATTTTTTGTTACCTTTGCAGTGTGTTCTTTAACGACATACTATGAAAAGTAAATTGCTAATTTGGATATTATTATTCTTCTCATTTGGGTATTTGGAAGTGTTGGCTTCTATAGATTATGGCCTACATTTCAAATCTCATTCTGTGCCTGGTAATGAACGTACTTCTTTGTCTCTTGATGAGAATGTTCCTTTCCATATAAGAAATGAATTTATTATTGATTTTCAAATGTGGGTTCGTAATGAACCTGATTTTGGTGCTATTCTTCATTTGTGTACCAATGAAAATCAATTTCTTCATTTTGTATTTGCAGCAGGTGATAATAATCGGAATTTTCCAGCTCTTGTATTCAATGAAGGGATGTTTGCTATTAATACCAATATAGAAAAAGGTAAATGGATCCCTGTCTCTTTGCACCTTAATATAGAAGCAAATCAGATTGATTTGAAGTATGATAGTAAAGATACTACAATGGTAGTGCCTTTGCGTGGAACTAAGGATATAACGGTCTCGTTTGGAAAATCTCCATATTTTTCAGCCGATGTAGCTCCAATGAATATTAGAGATGTAAAGATTACCCGTGATGGAGAATTGATTAGATATTGGAAGTTATGGAAACATAATGGTGATGTTTGTCTTGACGAAGAAGAAGGAGCTGTGGCATTGGCGTCCTATCCTTCATGGTTAATTGATAATCATATTGAGTGGAAGAAAATATATGCTGAAAGAAGCTCAGGTCGTTTAGATATTGCCTTTAATGCTCGTGATGCCTTGTTCTATCTTGTGCGACAAAATAAAATAGACATATTAAATGGTATTTCCGGTAACCGAAACGAGGTCTCTATTGTGGAGGGGTATCCGGCTATGGAATATACAGATCACATGATTTATGATACACTGACTAATCAGTTATTGTCTTATTCTTTACACGAAAAGTTGGTTTCAGCTTTGTCTGTCGACGAAGGGAAATGGAGCCTTAGTGAAAGACAATTGGATGAGCCTCGTTACTACAACCATGCACGTACGTTTAATCCATCTGATTCTTCATTTTATTTTTTTGGAGGATATGGATTCTATCAATATAGGAATAACCTGTATCGGTTGAAAGTGGGTATGAAACAGGTTGAAGAAGTTGCATATACCCCTGTTATTTCTCCTCGTTATTCATCTGCAGCAGCTATAGTAGGTGATGAACTGTATATTTTTGGTGGTCGTGGAAATAAACAGGGAAAGCAAGAATTTAATGCTCATTTTTCTTATGAGTTGTGTGCTATTAATCTGAAAACGGGAAAGTCTCGTAGTGTATGGAAGAAAAAACAATCTACGGATATGTTGTTGATGGCATCTTCCATGTACTTTGAACCTTCGGACAGTTCTTTTTATGCTGTTAGTCTGAAAGACGGAGGCAGCCTTTGGAAGGTTTTCATGAATGATTCTGTTTGGGTAGAGATATCGAAACCTATTCGTAATGATTTGGTTCATCAGGATTGCGATTTTAGTTTTTATTCGTCGCCTGCCTATCATAAACTGTATCTGGTGATGGATAAGATTTTGAGTGACCGTACACATGATGTGGCTATTTATTCTATCAATACTCCTTTACTGAATGATAATGAAATTGTGCAGACGGTGAATAAGGACTCTGCTTCGGTGTGGTTATGGTGGTCATGTGGTATCCTGTTGTTGGGAGGAGCAGTATTCCTTTTATACCGGATAAAATGCAGCAGAAAGAAAGTCGAATTTGAAGATACCAAAGAAGATAATACTCAGGTGGAGGTTCTTTCTGTTAATGAAACGGTAGAGGAGGTTGCTGTGGTAGAAAAGTATTTTGATCGCAGTCGTTCGGCAATCTCTTTGTTGGGCACATTTAATGTTCGTGATAAAGATGGTAATGACATAACAGGAGCTTTTACACCACGATTGAAAAGCTTGCTTATATTGTTGGTGCTTTATACGGAAAAAAGTAAGCAAGGCATCTTGACTAAAAAAGCTACCGATATTCTGTGGTCAGACAAAGAGGAAGAGTCTGCTCGCAATAACCGTAATGTGACTTTGCGTAAGTTGCGTATATTGTTAGAAAAAGTAGGTGATGTAGAAGTTGTCAGTGATGCGGGATTTCTGTGTATCAGATGGCATGAGGGAGTATTTTGTGATTATCGGATGGCGTTGGATTGTATTCGTCAATTTAAGGAAAATGGTGATCATGGAGATGACAAGCTCCTGAATCAGATATTGGAAATCTTATTGTATGGTCCGTTGCTGTCAAATACCATTGTTGATTGGTTGGATGAATTTAAAGATTCTTATTCCAGTCTTTCTATTGATTTGCTGAGGAATTTGTTGGATGTACAGCGCAATAATTATGATACAGTACTGCGTATTGCTGATATCCTGTTCTTGCATGATCCTCTGAATGAAGAAGCCTTGGCGGCTAAATGCTCTATTCTTTTTATACAAGGTAAAAAAGGTATTGCAAAGAGTGTATATGACCGCTTCTGCAAAGAGTATAAAGATTCATTAGGAGAGGAATATAAGATCCCCTTATGCAATTTATATAAATGATAATTTATAAAAATAAGAAAAAGCGCTTAATCATAACAATTAAGCGCTTTTTTAATGTCCAATTAATAAAGGATGGCTCTGTTTTTTAAGACTAAGGCTTTTATTTTGCATTCGTGGAAGTATTCTTAAAATCTTCCAATGAAAAGTTAAACTGATGTCTAATTTAGTCTTTAAACTATGAAAAAGTACTTGTTGATCGGATTGTTTTTATTAGGTCTGTTTATCTATCCTATTAAGGCCATTTCAGGTAACACTCCTGAAGAATTATATGAGAGTTTGCAAAAACGGTTGGCTTCCGGTTGGAATACCTGGGATACCCGTAGTGTGCTGACTCATGTATTTCTTCCTTATGGTTTTGCTGTCGACCTGAATATGATGGATACAGATGGAAGTCGTGTAAGGAAATTCAGAATCGGAGATAGGGCTAAAGGAGCGCCATTATTACAGCCGGGACCTCATTCTTTTGATGGAGCGTATACCAAAATGACCATAGATTGGAGAGGATATAAGTTGCAGGTAGAAAGTGCTGCTATAGGACTTAAAAACGTAATTCTAATCAGACCACTGGCTGAGACGAAGAAAGGAGGACGATTGGTGGTTATCCCTGAAAGTCTTTGGAAACGGGGCAATACGCTTAGCGTGGATAGTTTAGGATTTACATTGGCATCACGTGATAAAGTTGTTGAAATCAAAACTTATATAGAGGGTGAACTTCTGGAAAAAAAAGGAAGGGAGTTTATTCTGTCTTTAGATACTCCGGTTGCTATCTGTTGCGGAGAAAATATGGAATTGGATGAGGCAATTGCTTTCATTAATGACCGCGCCCGGGATTTTATTAATTCTAATCAGAAAAAATTTGGTGAAAATTATGATTGCTATAATGCTATGCAGAGTGTTTTGGCTTGGGATAATATATATGATCCTGGCATTAGGAGGGTGATTACTCCTGTAAGTCGGATTTGGAGTTCCGAATGGTTTGCCAGTGAAGATTTTGGTGGTTTTACACTGTTCTGTTGGGATACCTATTTTGCGTCGATGATGCTTGCTGTTGGCAATAAAGAATTGGCTTATGCAAATGCTGTAGAGATAACTAAGGCGATAACAGAAAGTGGATTTGTGCCTAACTGCTTTTATAGCAATAATTTTAAATCAAGAGATCGTTCTCAGCCACCTGTTGGTTCTTTGGCTGTCTGGACATTATATAAGCAATATCAAGAAAAGTGGTTCTTGGAGTTATTATATAAAGAATTGCTAGCCTGGAATCGCTGGTGGAGCCGAAATAGAGAGGATGGAGGATTATTATGCTTAGGCAGTAATCCTTATGAAAAGGTTACTTATTTCAGGTCTGAGTTTGATACGGATTGTCACTATGGCGCTGTTTTGGAATCAGGATTGGATAATTCTCCAATGTATGATGGAGTACCTTTTAATAAGCAAAAACATTTGCTGGAGCAGCATGATGTAGGCATGTCTTCTTTATACATCATGGATTGTGATTATCTGGCTTTAATAGCGGAAGAACTTGGCTATAAAAAAGATGTAATCGAACTTAGAAAACGCGCGGAATATTATCGCAATAATTTAGCAGGGTTGTGGGATGATAAGACTGGATTTTACTATAATCGTTCTACCAGAGATCTGAAATTTAATTACCGTACTTCACCCACTTGCTTTTATCCATTGCTGGCAAAAGTACCTACAAAGAATCAGGCTGAGAGGATGATAAAAGAGCATTTGCTGAACACTGATGAATTCTGGGGGGAGTACGTAATTCCTTCTGTACCTAAAAATGATCCTGCATTTAAAGATAATGAATATTGGCGGGGACGTATTTGGGCACCATTGAATTTTCTGGTATACTTAGGATTGAATAACTATGAATTTCCGGAAGTGAGACATGCCTTTGCCGAAAAATCCCAAAAATTATTATTGAAATTCTGGTTGTCACATGGATATGTCTTTGAGAATTACAATGCTCTCACTGGTGAAGGCGATGATGTTGTGCGAAGCGATAAGTTCTATCATTGGGGGGCATTGCTGGGATATATCGCTCTTATAGAGAATGGAGTTGTAAGTAAGTGTAATTAATAATAATCGATCATGAAAAATATAATTTTAATTATCAGTTTTTTGTTTTGTACAGTTTCTATTGTATATGCCCAGAAACAGCCTTTTTTAAAGGATTCCTGGAAAGGGGATATGACCTCTGTAAAACAAGAGAAAGGAAGGTTGAAGATAGCATCTGTTGCTGTACCCGAAATATGTTGGCATTTAGATGCTTTTTCCAAAAAGGTGAGTATGTATAGAAATGTGCAATTGAACGATGTGAATAGAACTGTTTGGTGTAGTTTTCTGGCGTTGAAAGAAAAAGGGAATTCGCGTTTAGGCCTTTCATTTGAGAAAGGCAATAGTGAAAAACTATTTGTTGCAGTCAAACAGACGCAGGAGCCGCAGTTGGTTGTGGTGCGTATCGATTTTTCCAAAAAGGCTGATAAGGCATATGTTTTTTATAGTCCTACCGCAGCTTCTGTTCCTGATTTGGAAAATGCCGAGTATACTTTATCGGGTAAATTTGATTTTGACTGCATTAGAATCATAGCAGAAAAAGGGAGCAAAGGGATTTTTAGCGATGTCTCTTTGGGTGAGAATTATCAGGATGTAGTACATCCTAATGTCTTACAAGTTGTAGCTAAGGAAGGACAACCACAAACAGTTCTTTCCTGGGAAAAGAAACAGCAAGCTTTATGGATTCAGACTTCGGGCGGAACTTTGTATTTGCAACCCTATAATATAGGAAGTGTACATGTGATGTTCGGCTCTGAGAATGAAATAAAAGAATATAAGAGTTTTGCCGTAACGCAACAGGCAAAAGTGGCAGAGTTTAAAGTGGAGGATACTCAGGAAGATATTGTATTACGTTCTTCCCGTTTAGTTGTTACTGTGAATAAGAATAAAGGGTATATCAGTCTACTTGATGGGGCTGGAAAAATTTTACTGAAAGAGTTTCCGGAAAAAGCGAGAATGAATATGTGTGGAGATTCTGTCAATGCATATTGTAAGTTCCTGTTACGAGATGAAGAGGCTTTATATGGTTTGGGGCAGTTCAGAGATAACTTAATGAACTTGCGGAATGCCAAGCGGGAACTGGTTCAGTTTAATACGCAAGCTGCGGTACCGGTTATTTATTCTACTGGTGGTTGGGGATTGTTTTGGGATAATCCTTCCCGGACTATTTATACAGACAATAGTACCGGTATGAGTTTGGCTTCTGATTACGGTAAGATCGTTAACTATTATCTTTTTGTAGGTGATAAAATGGATAATTTGGTAGCTGCATATCGTTCTTTGACGGGAGGGGCTCCGATGTTGCCCGATTGGGCTTTAGGTTATCACCAAAGCCGTAACCGTTATGCTACGCAAAAAGAGGTGATGGAGATAGCTAAAAAGATGAAGGAAGAGGATATTCCTGCAAGTACTATCTTTATAGATTATCATTATTGGGGTAAGTACGGAACAGGTTCACATAGGTTTGATGAAACTTTATTCCCTGATGTTCCTTCAATGTTGGACAGTCTCCATAACGTTTATGATATGAAGGTGGTTTTGACAATGTGGCCCTGCTTCAAACCGGGTATCCCTAATTATAATGAAATGTCACAAAAAGGATATATATTGGAAGGAGCCAAAGCTATTGACGGCTATATATATGATACTTTTAATCCGAATGCGGCCAAAATGTATTGGGATAAGGTTTCTTCTTTAGTGGACTTGAATATCGATGGCTGGTTTTTAGATGGACCGGAACCTGACCATGTAGCCTCATACTTGCCACTTAATACTTATGCCGGACCAGCTCAGAAGGTACGAAATGTATACCCTTTGGTTCATGCATCACATTTTTATGAAGGAATAACCAAAGCTCGTCCCGGTATCCGTCCTTATATGTTGACCCGTTGCGCGTGGGCTTCCCAACAAAAGTGGGGAACGGCTGTGTGGTCTGGTGATATTCCAACGACATTTGCCGAATTACAAACGCAAGTAGCAGCAGGATTAAACTTTACAGCAACGGGAATTCCCTACTGGACTACAGACATTGGTGGTTATTCAGGAGGAGACCCGTCTAAAAAAGATTATCAGGAATTGTTTGTACGTTGGTTTCAGTATGGAACATTTTGTCCCGTTTTTCGTTGCCATGGACGTCGTTATCCGGGAGATACGAAAGCACCGAATGAGTTATGGGCATACGGACCAGAAGTACAACGTATCTGTACTGACCTTATAAAGTTGCGATACCGGCTTTTGCCTTATATTTATACCCTATCAGGTAAAGTTACTCACGAGCATTATACACCGATGCGCTTACTGGCTTTTGATTTTGCTTATGATCAAAATGTATTAGACTGTAAAGATCAGTTTATGTATGGACCTGCTCTCCTGGTTTGCCCCGTTTGGGAGGCAGGAGCAACTTCCCGCTCTGTATATCTGCCACAAGGATGTACTTGGGTAGATTTCTGGACCGGTGCAATCTACCAAGGAGGAACTACAATTACTGCAGAAGCACCTCTGGATAAAATGCCTTTGTTTGTGAAGTCTGGTTCTATCATCCCTTATTATACTTCTGTTGAGAAAAATATTAATGTTGATGTTCCGCTTGAGATTCATGTCTTTGGTGGGGAAAACGCAAGTTTCAATTTATACGAAGATGATGGTGAGACGTTGAAATATAAAAATGGCAATTATAGTACTATTCCGTTTAAGTGGAATGATCGTACAAAGGAATTTATAGTTGGAGAACGCATCGGCGACTATGCAGTAAAGGACAGGGACCTTATCATTAAACTCAAAGGTAAAGATGTGATAAAGAGGATAAAATATAGTGGTAAAGAAATAAAAGTTATATTGAAATGAGCTTCAGGAGATTGATAATAGTTAGTTTCTTTTTCTTATCTTTCTTTGCAAATCTTTTTGCAGATGGAAGTGTTAGGGGATGGATTATTCTGTCTGACAATATGGAACATGCTATCCGGACAATAAAAACAGCAAAAGAGTATAATATCAATCAGCTTCAGTTGTCCCATGAGATCATCCATGATTTAAAGGCCATTAAAGAAGAAAAGGTATGTGAACAGGTTAATAAACTCATTCGTCTTGCACATTTAGAAGGTATTGATGAAGTGTTGCTTTGGGATCATAGCTTATATTCTCTGGATTATTATCCATCGTGTTTTAGAACGGGACCTAATGGTACAATAAACCTGGATAATCCTAAATTCTGGGAATGGTTTAAAGATGACTATCGCCGGATGCTCAACAGGGCTCCTGAAGTAGATGGACTTGTGTTAACGTTTATTGAAACTGGCGCTTATGCGGAAAAACAGTATTCGGTGAATATGAAAACCCCTGAGGAAAAACTGGCAGCTGTTGTAAACGCTATTTCCGATATAGTTATTGGTGAAAGAGGAAAGAAACTCTATATTCGTACTTTTGCTTATTCGGAAGAAGAGTATAAGAGTACTGTTGGATGTATAAAGCATATAAAGAGTGATAAGGTCATTTTAATGATGAAAGAAACCCCTCATGATTTCTTTTTGACACATCCGGATAACTCTTACATCAGAAAGATGAATAGACCTACGATTGTAGAGTTTGATTCTGGTAATGAATACAGTGGGCAAGGCGTTGTTGCTAATACATGGCCTGAATATACTATGAAAAGATGGGGTAGCTATATTAACTGTCCTAATGTTACCGGATATGTTGCAAGGACGGATCGTTATGGGGATACCAGCATAGTAGGAACAGCTAATGAAATTCAGTTGTATGCACTGAAGCGGATGACGGAAGAACAAACTGTATCTCCAATGCAAATCTATAATGAATTTATTACGTCGAGGTATGGTGAGGATGCTTTGTTGCCCATTAGAAAAGCGTTTCAAACTGCATATGATATAGTCACATCTGTTTTTTATACCTTAGGAACAAACCTAACAGATCATTCTTCTCTAAATTATGAAAACAATAAATGGGGATATAGCAGGCATGTGTCTGGAAGATGGATTGATCCGCCTATGGTTCTTGTTAAGCATGATATAAATAAAACATTTCATTATTGGAAAGATATTATAAATCATATTGTTCCTGTACACTTTAAGTCATTATCATCTCCGTTAGCTGTTGAAGTGAAGACCGTTTTTGATAATCAATGGATAGAACCTGATGAAAAAATGGATAGTGTATATTATAATTATATTCTAACGGAAAAACAGTATGGAGTTAAACTTGCTTCCGAAGCAGTCGCTGAAATAGAAAAGGTAAAGCCTTTATTAGAATCTGCGACATATAATGATTTATACCAACTGTTTTATCGTACTTATTTGACTGCATGTTTGCATGAAGCTGTATGTACGGCGTATTATGGTTCCAGAATCTATGTCAGAGCTAAGCAATTTCATCCTGCAGGTTTGAAGGAACGTATTTTTTTATCTCTGAAAAAGATAGAACAAGTTTCGGAGGATATGAATTTGTTGGTGAATGCATATCCTGTCGGTCAATATAACTGGTTGAATGATGCAAAAACCGCATTAAAATACAGAGATAAGGTCTTGAAAATATTGAAGGAACATGCTTCTGAATCTGGTATTACTGAAAGAAGCTTATCGAAGGCAGAATATTTCTCTTGGATAAACAACACTAATGAAGGGACTACAGAATCACGGACATTGGCCGATTTGATTTTTTCTGAATGGCTTCGTCAGGAATATGGGATGCAGTTGGATATATATGCTTTTGATGCAGGGCTGATTGATGGTAAGAATATTTATGGGAGTATAAATTCCCAATGATTTAAGGATAAATTCCCTAAAGGGTTGGAATCTACTTATCTAAAAGCTAAACAGAATGGAGTACGCTTAGGGCTTTGGGGAGGACCAGATGGTTTTGGGGATACTTTGGAGAGTGCAGGAAATATTCTCCAGACTTAATTCTTTTGAATCGCCGTTTAGGGTTGAAAAAAGCGGAACAATGGCAACAACTTTTTTGTGGGAGGGCAAAGAGAGCTATATTGATGTAAATTCATTCAATACATGTGCAGCTCCTCACAATAGGGTAGGAGCATTGGGAAGAGGTCTTGTACCCGATTTGAAAAGATTAACGGAGAACCATGGGGTGCCTTTCTTCCTGTTTGGATTATTGGGAAGATGAACTTGTCTTACAGGCATTTAATAGGTCTTTGTTACTTTCTCCTCAAATATATGGCAATCCTTGGTTATTGTCAGATAGAGAGTTTCCTAAATTGGGGAGAATTTTTAATCTGCATCGGAAGTTTTCAGGTTTATTGGTAGATGGTATAGAACTACCTCCAACCTATGGAAAGTATGCTGTTTCGATTATTTGTTTCAGATCATTCTATATGTTGGTAAAGAAGCAATTAATCTTTTAATTTAATTTAAAATTAAGCGTTAGATAAGCGCGATATCACTCAATTTTTAATCTCAGGCATATAATTTTGCCATATCAAAATGATAATAATAGGTTCTTTTGAAGGTGAAAATACAAGATTGAATTTGGGATAACAATTTAAAAAAGATAAGTAAACTAAAAGAATACATAACTTTAAAAGAAATGCATATGAAAGATACAAGTTAACCGGAAACATATCCTTCCTACTTATTTAATCTAAGGGATACGTTATTTGATGAAAAACAATTTTAAAAGTGAGATTATGAAACACATGAAAAACAAATCTAATTTTGTGAAAGTTAGCAAATACACTTGTTGGTGTATGCTAATGATGTTCTTGATGGTGCTTACTCCGATGCGTGCACAAACTTCTCGAAGTATATCCGGGCAGGTTGTTGATGAATTAGGTGAAGCTATTATTGGTGCTAATGTGACTGTAGTTGGAAATAAGTCATTAGGTACAATAACTGATATTGATGGAAATTTTACTCTAACAGTTCCCCAAGGAACAACGTTGGAAGTTTCTTACATTGGTTATGTGAATAAAAAAGTGGTAGTGGATAACAAAACCAGCTATAAAATTACTTTGAAGGAAGATGCAGAACAACTGGATGAGGTCGTGGTAGTAGGATACGGTACGCAGAAAAGAGTGAATCTAACAGGAGCAGTATCTGCTATTACTAATGAAGAACTGGTTGCTACTAAAAGCCAGAATGCTCAGAACATGTTGACTGGTAAAGTTCCTGGTGTTCGTGTAATTCAAAAAACATCTGAGCCGGGTGAGTTTACCAACCAGTTTGATATCCGTGGTTTTGGTTCTCCATTGATAGTAGTAGATGGTGTTCCTCGTGGCAATTTGCAACGTATGGACCCGAATGAAATTGAGTCGATTTCTGTTTTGAAAGATGCTTCGGCTGCTATATATGGTGTACGTGCGGCTAATGGTGTTGTCTTGATTACTACAAAGAAAGGTGAAAAGAATAAGCCGAAGATTGAATACAACATGTATTATGGTATTCAAACTCCGGCAGAAATGTTGGAACCAGTAGGTGCTGTAGATCGTATGAGACTATTTAATGAAAAGTCAATGCGTAATCTGACAAACCCTCAGCTTACTTATTCAGACGAGCAGATTGAAGAGTATTTGAATGGAACATTAAAATCTACTGATTGGTATGATGCAGTAATTCGTAATTCAGCTCCCCAGCAACAACATAATGTTTCATTAAGTGGTGGAAGTGAAAAAACTGATTATTATGTAAACTTCGGTTATACGGATCAGGAAGGCTTTTTTAAGTCAAAAGCAATGGATTATAACCGTTATAATCTTCGTGCAAATTTAAATGCCGAAGTCGCTAAAAATTTGAAGGCTTCGATTAAGATAAATGGTATCATTGATAGCAAACAACGTCAATACTTATCAACATGGGAGGTTTATAAAGCTTTGTGGCGTGCAAGTCCTAATGAGAAATTGTATGCTAATGATAATCCGGAATACTTTCAAAAGATGTCATCTGACCAGCTGAATCTTTTGGCAGCAACAGACCCTGATGTTTCCGGTTATAATAAGACAACAAATAAAATCTTCCAGTCTACGATGGAACTTGAATATGCTGTTCCATTTGTAAAAGGTCTGAAGGTGAAAGGCATGTTCAGTTATGATACTTCTATAGCTGATAATACCATATATAAGAAAGAGTATAATGAGTATACTTATAGTGAAGCAACTGATACTTATACTGCTTATGCTATGCAGTCGCCAACTAATCTGGAACGTTATTATGGTAACTCATGGACTACTTTATGGCAAGCTTCTGTAAGTTATGAAAATACTTTTGCATCAAGTCATAACGTATCTGGATTGCTGTTATTTGAAGAAGCACATAGTGTAGGTGATAATATCCGTGCAGCTCGTGATTTTTCTATACCTTTACCTTATTTATTTGCGGGTAATTCTGCCAATCAGCTTGGTACAGCTAATGCAAATGGATTGACAGAAAGTGCTTCTCAGGCACTGGTTGGTAGATTTAACTATGATTATAAAGGACGCTATCTGTTAGAGTTTGCTTTTCGTTATGATGGTTCTTCCAAATTCCCATCACATAGTCGTTGGGGCTTTTTCCCAAGTGCTTCTGTAGGATGGCGCATGAGTGAAGAGAGTTTTATAAAAGACAAATTACCTTTTATAAACAACCTGAAACTTCGCGGTTCTTATGGTAAGATGGGTGATGATTCCGTTGCTGATTACCAATTTATTTCTGGATATGATTATCCGAATACTGATGGTGATAGATATAATAAAACTCCGAAAGGATATTTTTTCAATGGATCATTCATGAATTCATTAGGTTTTCGTGCTGTAGCCAATCCTAATATTACGTGGTACACCGTTAAGACTCTGAATGTGGGTATCGATGCTGATTTGTGGAATGGATTATTAGGAGTTTCTTTTGATTTGTTTCAGCGTGACCGTGATAATTTGATGGCTAATCGTATTGCCACTATTCCAGGGACATTCGGTGCTGCAATGCCTAAAGAGAATTTGGAGAGTGACCGTACAAAAGGTTTTGAAGTTGAGTTGAGACATCGTAATCGTGTGGGGCAGGTAAATTATAGTGTTTCTGGAAACATTGCTATTACTCGTTCCATGTGGCGTTACAAAGAACGCACCCCGTCAGGTAACTCCTATGATAACTGGAGAAATAACTTAACTAACCGTTATAATGACATTTGGTTTGGTTATGGTGCAGACGGTCGTTATACTTCGTGGGAACAAATTGCTAACTCTCATATATTTGCAGGTAATGCAACTCTTCCTGGAGATTATGTTTATGAAGACTGGAATGGTGATGGTACAATTGATGATATGGATAGATATCCTATCGCTACAACTACTAATTCTACTGCTGCTAATTTCCAGGATAAGAAAAATTATCCGTTGATGAACTTTGGTTTAACTCTTTCTGCTCAATGGAAAGGTTTTGATGTTAATATGACTTTCCAAGGTGCTGCAATGTCTTATGTATCTTATGGCGAACAGTTGTCGGCTCCGCTACAATTTAATGGTAACGCTTTGGATATGTTCTTGGATAGATGGCGTCCAGTTGATCCCAAACAAGATCCTTATGATCCTTCTTGTCAATGGATTTCAGGATATTATTCTTATGGTGGTACAACTCCGGATCTTAATTCTGAATTCTCTATTCAGAAAGGTACTTATCTGCGTTTGAAGACTGCTGAAATAGGTTACACTTTACCGAAGAATTGTTTGTCATTCATAGGTATAAAGAATCTGAGAATTTATATGAATGGATATAACTTGTTCACTATAACAGGTGTGAAAGGTGTCGATCCAGAAAGACCAGCTGAACTCTATGGATATATGTATCCGTTGAATAGAACATATAACTTTGGTGCAAGTGTTACATTTTAAGTAAAAGGAGATTATAGTATGAAAAAGCTAAGAAATATATTGATGTGTGTTGCTATAGGAGGTATGTTTGTAGGATGCCAAGATTTGGATATTCCTCCTAAGAATATTCTGTCGGGAGAAGACATATATAATGAAGGTGGTATTACTGCCTATATGGCTGGTTTGTATAGCCAGTTGCCGATGGAAGATTTTAATATGTCAAATGATGGTAGTTACAATGGTTTTTATAATTGGAATTGTATTATTTGGGATATGCTCAGCACTGGTGAAACTGTAAATCGTAATAACACAGGTATTTATATTCCTCAAAAAGGATATTGGAGTATGGGTTATAAAACGATTCGTCAAGCCAATGATTTAATTGCCAATCTGCCTGCGTATGTCGGAAAACTGAAAGGTGCTGAATCATGGATTGCTGAAGCAAAGTTTATTCGAGCTTATGTATATTTTGCGATGGTAAAACGCTATGGCGGTGTACCTATTTTGGAAACCCCGCAGGAAATGACTAATGACGAGAAGGCATTGTGGGTAGCGCGTAGCAGTCATGAAGAGTGCATAGACTTTATTCTTTCGGATTTAGATTATGCCATTGAAAATTTAGGTAAAACAAAAGTTGCAGGCCGTGCTAATAATACTTATGTGGCAGCAGCTTTTAAGTCACGTGTTGCTTTGTATGCTGGCTCTGTTGCCCGTTATGGACAGACATTTAATTATTCTGGAAGTGAAAGTGGCAAAATGCTTACCGGTATTCCTGAAGGAAGAGCAAACGATTACTTTATGCAAGCCTATAAAGCATCCAAAATTGTAGAAGAAGGTGGTTATAAGTTATATGAGGGAAACTCTGATAAAGAAGCCAACTTCCGTGAGATATTTGCCAATGCTGATAAGAGTGATGAATCTATTCTTGTTCGGCAGTATAGTAAAAATGACTTTGTTCATAGTTTTGATGCTGTATATTGTCCGCCTCGTATGACCGCAACTTATGGTGACCGTTATAATGTAACATTGGATTGGGTAGAACTGTTTGACGGTCTGCCTATTGATCCTGTAACGGGGTACCTCAAAACAACGGATGACGATGGTAATTATATTGTCTACAATGATGTTAAAGACCTATTGGACAATGCAGAACCTCGTTTAAGGGGCTCTATCTTATTACCTGGACATACTTACAAAGGGGTTGAACTGGATATTCGTTTTGGTATAATAAAGGAGGAAATAGATCCATCTACGCCTATTGCCAAGTTTATAAAGGATGATGGACAGACTACAGTCAATTATACAAGTAATGCTTGGTTCAAGAATAACGTTTTGACAACAACCGAGAATGTAAAAGAACAAAAGCCTTATGAGACTTCTACAGGTATGAAACTTAATAAAAGTGGAATGGATGGTCCAGCTAATGGTGGAACGAGTAATACACTGACAGGCTTTCATGGAGCTAAATGGTTGAATTTGAACTGGACAATTGCCGAAACACAGTTACATAGTTCTACACAGTCTTGGATTGATATTCGTTATGCTGAAATATTATTGAATCGTGCCGAAGCTGCATTGGAACTTTACCAGAATGGCGTTGCTACTATCGATGGAAAAGATATGCAACAGGATGCTTACGAATGTATCAATAAGATACGTTCAAGAGCTGGTGCTGAGTTGCTGACCAGTCCTGCAGAACTATCCAATGTATCACGTGATGGCATTGAACGTGGTCAAGGTATCCGTTCGTTTGTATTTGCTCCTAATGAAGGTATGCATATTATCCGTGTAGAACGTTATAAGGAATTGGCTTTCGAGCATAAGATTTATTGGGATTTGCGTCGTTGGTTTACTTTCGATTCACAAATTTATCAATATCGCCGTAGAATGCTGTCTCCATTCTTGTTTGCCAAAGGAGCAACAGTAAATGAAGCAGGTAATCCAGTGGGTAAGTATATTTTTGATACCCGTGTTTGTGAAAGAGCTAATAACTCATTGACATTTGCTACTAAAAATTACTATGATAAGATTCCTGATGGTGAACGTAAGGTAAATCCGTTACTTGAGCAAAATAATCAGTATTAATTAGAAAAAGGAAAATAGTATGAAAAAGATATTTAATTTGCTGTTAGTTACTGCATTAGTTTTAGGCTTTTCATCGTGTGAAAAGGATAATTATGATGCACCGGAAGCTGGTGTCTTCGGGCAGGTTGTAGACCATAACGGTAAACCTCTGCAAACAGCTATGGGACAAGGAAGTATGAAGATACAGATTACAGAATTGAGTTATGCGGGTGGCGATGAATCAATCGTTGTGACGAATCAGAACCTCAATATGAGGCAGGATGGTTCATATTCCAATTCTAAACTGTTTGCAGGTACTTACCGTATGATTCCGTTGGAAGGCGCATTTTATCCTTATGATGTAGAAGGAGAAACGGTGGAATTGAAGAACGGGAAAATGACAGAACGTAACTTTACTGTTACCCCCTATCTGGAAGTAGAATGGGTTACGGAACCTTACTTGACTTCTGATAATTTCTTGAAATGTGCAGTGAAATTTAAGAGAATAGCAAAAGAAGGAATTGCTATGCCTGATGTAAACAACATACAATTGTATATTTCGCATACGCAATATTGTGGAACAGAATCTGACGGAAATTATACTCCCGGTTCTGTGAAAATAACTAATGATCAGGAGGGCACAACTATTGAGTTGACTTCTAAAGCTGCTATTAAATATTCCAATACCTATTGGGTAAGAGTAGGTGCGTGCTGTAACGACACTTACAAGAAGTATAACTTTACTGATATCAAGAAAATCGATCTGAAATTGAATTGATTAAATAAGTAGGTAGATAAGTAAGGAGGGTATTTGTTTCCGTAATAAGTGCCCTCCTTCTTTTTTGAACAAAATATTAGTACTGCTTTTGGGTCATAAACTCTTTTAGGGCGTATCAGGGGCGTACTTTCTTCACTCTTATACACAACTAAAAATAGTGAAGCTGGTACGAGGAGGGGGTATACATGATACAAAGCAACTCATTTTGTTCTATTTGTCGGTTGTAAATCTGGTTAGGGGATTGCACCTTATATTGAAGCTGATTATTATGGCAACATAATATAGTTTAAAAGTTTATTGGATGGTTTGTAATGGTACCAGCTACGATTAATTACTTTTTAATGTCTAATTAATTATTTATTTCACTTTCTGTTAATGAGTCGAAGCTACATTTGCAGAAAATAATATTATATTTTAATATCATGAAGAATTTCTATATAGCATTTTGGACTGCCGCATGCCTTTTGATTTCATCATCCGGATATGCGCAATCTGAATGGAAAAATAATTTCTCTGATCAAGGAGAAATACTGAAAACAGTGGGACGGGGTGAATGTAGCATTGCAGACGGGGTGTTCCGTTCAAAAGGTTCTTATGCTTGTTTCGGTAATCCTGAGTGGAAGAACTATACTATGTCCTTTAAAGCGCGTGCACCAAAAGAAGCAGAACAAGTTCAAATTTGGGCTGGTTTTCGTGCCAATAACCGTTTTGATCGTTATGTAGTTGGTCTAAAAGGTGGATTACAAGATGATTTATACCTGATGAGAATGGGATATATGGGTACTGATGAATTTATGGGAGTTCGCCCGTTAGGATTCCATCCAGTGCCAGGTCAGTGGTATAAATTAAAGGTAGAAGTATGTGGTAGTCGTATTCGCATTTTCTTGAATGATGAAAAAGAACCACGTATGGATATTACAGATAAAAATAGCAATTTAGCACCCTCCGGTCCTGTGACTTTGGGAGGAGGTTGGATTGAAACTGAGTTTGATGACCTTGTGGTTGCTCCTCTGGAAGAGGATGCATTGAAAGATGTGAAGGTTGCAGAATATCGTAAGGTAGTAACACCACAAGAGAAGGAAAATAAGCGTCAGCTTGAGAGAGCAAACTATACCTCTGTTAAAGTGGGTGAACTGGAGGAAGGACGCACGGATATTTCGTTGAATGGAAATTGGCTTTTTATGCCCGAATATCAGTTGGATAACAAAGAAAAAGCAATATCTACTACAACGGATGATAAAGATTGGCATGTAATGTCTGTTCCTAATTTCTGGAATCCTATTCGTATTTGGTTACATGGCGAGACTATGCCTTCACCTACAGGAGCTCAGCCTAAAGGAGTTTCAGATACATACTATCAGCAAGAAACAGAACGTTGCGAAGGTTATACTTTTGATTATAGGAAAACAAATGCAGCCTGGTATCGTCAGTGGGTGGAATTGCCTGCTAATATTGAAGGTAAGAACATGACTTTGACTTTCGATGCAGTTTCAAAGGTAGCGGAGATTTATATTAATGGGGAATTGGCTGGCTCACATATCGGTATGTATGGTGAAATACAGGTAGATGGAAGCAAGTTACTGAAACCTGGAAGAAACTTGGTGGCAGTGAAAGTGATACGTAGAGCAGATGGCAGTTCTTCTGAAAGTGGTAGTGCTGCTATTGATTTTTTCTATTCTTCTGTTCGTGAAAGTGAACAAGAAGGCGGAAAAGTGTCTGTAAAGAGTAATATCTTGAAAGATATTGCCCATGGCTTTTATGGTGATGATCCTGCAGGTATCTGGCAACCGGTGAGGTTAACTATTACCAGTCCGGTAAAAGTAGAAGATGTATTTATAAAACCAACTTTAGAGGGGGCTAATTTTGATTTGACAGCGAAGAATCATGGCAGTAAGAAAAGCCAGTTCGATCTCTATACTGATGTCATAGATAAAGAAACCGGTTCACTACTTTACAGTGGCCTTTCTCTGCCTAAACTGATACTAAATGCTGGTGAAGAGAAGGTGTTTACTTACAGTGTGAATAATTTGAAACCTCGACTTTGGACGCCTCATCATCCTAATTTATATGACTTCCGCTTTCGTTTAGTTGCTGCCAAGGGTGCTGAATTGGATTGTATGACAGAGACTTCCGGTTTCCGTACTTTCGAAGTAAAAGAAGGATTGTTTTTCCTGAATGGTAATCGCTATTGGTTACGTGGTGGAAATCATATTCCGTTTGCTTTAGCTCCAAACGATCTGAATCTGGCCAATACTTTCATGCAATTGATGAAGGCTGGTAATATGGATGTCACTCGTACACATACCACGCCATGGAATAAACTCTGGATGGGAGCTGCTGACAAAAATGGTATTGGGGTTAGCTTTGAGGGTACATGGCCTTGGTTGATGATTCATTCTACGCCGTTACCCGATGCAAAACTTATTGAGATGTGGAAAGGAGAATTTCTCCGTCTGTTGAAAAAGTATCGTAATCATCCTTCATTACTCTTTTGGACAGTGAATAACGAGATGAAGTTCTATGATAATGACAATGACTTGGAACGTGCTAAAGAGAAATACCGTGTAATTTCGGATGTTGTGAAAGAAATGCGCCGTATAGATCCTACACGTCCTATCTGCTTTGATTCTAATTATCAGGCTAAAGGTAAGGATAAGAAATTTGGAACTGACTTTATGAATAGTATAGACGATGGAGACATTGACGATATGCATGGTTATTATAATTGGTATGATTTCTCTGTATTCCGCTTCTTCAATGGTGAATTTCAGGAACGGTATAAAATGCCGGATCGTCCTCTCATCAGTCAAGAAATGTCAACTGGATACCCTAATAATGAAACAGGGCATCCAACACGCTCTTATCAGTTGATTCATCAGAATCCACAATCATTGATCGGTTATGAGTGCTATGATTTTTCTGATCCGAAGTACTTTCTTACGGTGCAGTCGTTTATTACAGGTGAATTAGCCGAGACGCTTCGTCGCTCCAATGACCAAGGATCGGGCATTTTACACTTTGCATTACTCACCTGGTTCCGTCAGGCATACGATTATCAGAAAATAGAGCCGTATCCCACATACTATGCTCTGAAGCGTGCTTTGCAACCAGTGCTGGTAAGTGCCGAATTGTGGGGGCGCAATCTGTATGGTGGCGATAAACTCTCTACGCGTGTTTATGTAGTAAATGATCGTGAGGATGGTACAGAGCTGAAACCAACTTTGCTGCGTTGGGAAATTCAGGATGAAGCTGGAAAGAAACTAGTTTGGGGTAGTGAAGAAGTTCCGGCAGTGAAGCATTACGGACGTCATTATATTGAACCCAATATTCAGTTGCCTACCAATTTACCAGCTGACAAGATCAACGCTAAATTAGTATTAAAGTTGACAGAGAATGGATTACCTGTATCTGAAAATGAATATCATTTAGTGTTAGCTCGTAAATCCTGGAATATGAATCAGATCTCAGAAGGTAAGAAAGTGGTTCTTTTGGATAAGGATGGCATGAAAGATAAACTTGATTTCTTGCATGTAAAATATCAAACGGCATCTTCTATAAAGGAATTGGTTAATTCTAAACTGAAAGCTGACCTTTGCATTATCTCAGGATTGACTGAATGTACAGATGCAGAAAAGGAATTAATTCGTTCTTATCAGTCAAGGGGGGGGAAGCTTCTTTTGTTGAATAGTAAAGAGGTTGCAAAAAACATCTATCCTGAGCATATCACAGGTTGGATTATTCCGACAGAAGGTGATATTGTGAATATGGAACGTAATGATGCTCCTGTGTTCGATGGTATTGATGTATTGGAACTGCGTTATTTTAACAATAATAAGAGAGAAATCCCCTTGGCTTGTAATGCTACTTTGAAAACGAACCGGAATGAAAATTTGATAGAGTTGGCGGGGCAGATGAAGATACATGCTTATATTGATGGAGGCAAACCAGAAGACCGTATTCGTAAGATAGATTCGATGAGGGGCTTTACTTTACTCCAGATAAAGGATGGAAAGGGATTAGCTACTGTTTCTACAATGTGTACGGAAAAGGCTGATACAGATCCGATAGCAGGAAAATTATTGGTGAATATGATATCAGATTTGTTGAGATAGCGGATATTAACATTTAAGTCTGTTTAAACTATTACAGTCAAAATACTATGATGAAGAAATATCTTGTAACTTTTTGTTTGAGTGCTGTAGCCATTTGGGCTACAGCACAAAATGAGCCTTATAGAAATCCGAATTTGTCACCTTCGGAACGTGCTTGGGACCTATTGAAACGAATGACTCTGGAAGAGAAAATCAGTCAGATGAAAAATAGTTCTCCGGCTATTGAACGTTTGGGAATTCCAGAATACAATTGGTGGAATGAAGCACTACATGGAGTAGCACGTGCTGGAAAAGCAACTGTTTTTCCGCAGGCAATAGGGCTTGCTGCTACTTTTGATGATCAGGCTGTTTATGAAACTTTCGATATTGTTTCTGATGAAGCCCGTGCCAAATATCACGATTTCCAGAGTAAAGGCGAACGAGATGGTTACAAAGGATTGACATTTTGGACCCCGAATATTAATATATATCGTGATCCACGTTGGGGACGAGGTATGGAAACTTATGGTGAAGACCCCTATCTTACCTCCCAGATGGGATTGGCTGTAGTAAAAGGTTTACAGGGTGATGGTACTGGGAAGTATGATAAAACGCATGCTTGTGCAAAACATTATGCGGTACATAGCGGTCCTGAATGGAACAGACATAGTTTTGACTCCAAAAATATTTCCCAACGTGATTTGTGGGAGACGTATTTGCCTGCTTTTAAAGCTTTGGTGAAGGAGGGAAAAGTGAAAGAAGTGATGTGTGCCTATAATCGTTTTGAAGGAGAACCATGTTGCTCGAACAAACAGTTACTGATTCGTATCTTGCGTGAAGACTGGGGATATGACGATGTCGTTGTTTCAGATTGTGGAGCTATTGGAGACTTTTATTACCCTAATCATCATGAAACCCACCCTACAGCAGCTGCAGCTTCTGCTGATGCGGTTGTATCCGGAACGGATTTGGAATGTGGCGGTAGTTATTCTTCTTTGAATGAGGCTGTGCAGAAAGGACTGATTTCAGAAGAAAAGATCAACGAATCTGTGTTTCGTTTATTGCGTGCTCGTTTTCAGTTAGGTATGTTTGATGATGATACGCTCGTAACTTGGTCCGAAATTCCTTATTCAGTGGTAGAGTCAGAGGAACATGTGACCAAGGCTTTAGAAATGGCGCGTAAAAGTATGGTATTGTTGACTAATAAGAACAATGTCTTGCCATTGACTAAGTCTATTCGTAAAGTAGCGGTATTGGGGCCTAATGCTAACGATTCAGTTATGCTTTGGGCAAACTATAATGGTTTCCCAACCAAATCTGTTACGATTCTTGAAGGCATTAAGAATAAACTTCCAGAAGGAGTAGTGTATTATGAAAAAGGATGCGATTACGTGAATCCCCAAACTGTATTCAGTTATTTTGACTGTTGTTCCTATAATGGTAAGAAAGGATTTAAGGCAACTTTCTGGAATAATAAAAAATTGGAGGGGGAAGCTGCTGCTGTTGGTCACTTTAGTGAGCCGCTTAATTTTGGTAATGGTGGTAATACCGTATTTATGCCGGGGGTAAAGTTGAATAATTTCTCAGCACGTTTTGAATCGGTATATATTCCGAAAGAATCAGAAGAAGTCTCTTTTATTATTTCTGCCGATGACGGTTCACGTTTGTATATTGATGGCAAAGAAGTATATTCAGATTGGCATGATGGGCCTGCAAAAGAGCAGATATATACCCTGAATGCAGTGAAAGGTCAAAAGTATAAGGTTGTGTTAGAGTATTTTCAAGCTGGTGGAGAAGCCTCATTAAAGTTTGATATAGGTATCAAAAGAGAAATAAATTATAAAGAAGTGGCGGATAAAGCGGCGGAAGCAGATGCTATAATCTTTGTTGGTGGTTTGTCTTCCTCATTGGAAGGTGAAGAAATGCCTGTGGATCTTCCCGGTTTCAGAAAAGGTGACCGTACCAATATTGATTTGCCGCGTGTACAGGCCGAAATGCTGAAAGCTCTGAAGAAGACAGGTAAGCCGGTAATTTTCGTAGTATGTTCTGGTAGTACACTGGCACTACCTTGGGAAGCTGAGAATCTGGATGCGATTCTTGAAGCATGGTATCCAGGTCAACAAGGTGGAACGGCTGTAGCCGATATCCTATTTGGCGACTATAATCCTGCCGGACGTTTACCACTTACTTTCTATGCTTCAAACAATGATTTACCCGACTTTGAAGATTATGATATGAGTAACCGTACCTATCGTTATTTTAAAGGTAAAGCTTTATTTACTTTTGGCCATGGTTTGAGCTATACTACTTTTGATTATGGTAAGGCGAAGGCAGATAAAACGGTCCTTCGGACAGGTGAGGGGATGACTTTAACGATACCATTGAAAAATACAGGTAAAATGGCTGGTGACGAGGTTATACAAGTCTACTTGCGCAATACAGGCGATAAAGAAGGTCCTATTAAAACTTTAAGGGCTTTTCGTAGGGTCAACTTAAAAGTAGGTCAGGCAGAAAATATACGTTTTGAATTACCTGTCTCAACATTTGAATGCTTTAATCCTGCAACAAACCGAATGGACATTCTTCCTGGTAAGTATGAACTACTTTATGGAGGGACTTCGGATGAGAAAGCCCTACAAAAGCTGACAGTGACATTGAAAAAGTAAAATATGTTCTCCTATAATCTTTAATACTGATATGAATAAATATTTCTCACTGTTTTTTGTCTTTTATCTGCTTTGTGGCTTTTCTACCAATGCAGGAGAGGGAAGATATACTATCCCATTGACGGGAAGTGGCTGGTCGTTATGGTTTGATAAAGAAGCAGAGTGGCAGAATGATCGGCTTTATCTGCCTAATGAAATCACAGACTTGTCTATACTACCTGTGAATGAACCCACGGGTGGTTGGCAAATTTTAAATCATAATCCTAATGCTGTTCCTGTTGAGGTGCCGGGTACGGTAGAGGAATATCTTACCAGTACTGATAATCCTCGTCCGGAACACTTTCGGGGAGTTAGCTGGTGGTACCGTAAAATCAAGATTCCGGCAGATCAGCAGGAGAAACGCTTTATCATCTATTTTGAATCAGTCCGTATGCGTGCGGAAGTTTATCTTGATGGTAAGTTGGTAGCTTATGACTTGATTGGTGAGACTCCCTTTCATGTAGATATTACTGATGAGGCTAAACCAGGTACAGAGCAGTTATTAGCGATACGTGTAACTAATCCCGGAGGAAATTTCCATTGGCAGGATTTCGATATATTGAAATGGGGAGAGTACAACATTCCTCCTGCAAGAAGTTTCAGTGGAATAATCGGTAGAGTTAAGTTGGAAAGCGTGAATCCGGTTTTCATTTCTGATATCTATATGCAGAATACTCCAGATCTGACTAAGGTGAATGCAATCATATCTTTTACCAATGAAACATTTTCCAGCGTGAAGCAGAATGTAGAACTGGTAGTGAATGAAAAGGCTAATCCCGATAAAGTAGTATTCCGACAAACTTTGAAGAATATCTCTTTTCCAGCAGGAAACCATGAACTAACAATTCCTGTTAATGTTCCAGACGCCAAACTATGGGATCTCTCTACTCCTGAATTATATACTTGTAATGTACAAATAAAGAAGGGTAAGAAGACGCTTGATCAAGATAAGAAAGATTTTGGATTCCGTTGGTTTACTGTTGATGGAATTGGTAAGGATGCAGTATTGCGTTTAAATGGACGGCGTATTATGTTGAAAAGTGCAATTAGTTGGGGATATTTCCCTGTGACAGGATTAATTGCAACAACTGAAATGGCCGAGAAACAAGTGCTTACAGCTAAAAAACTGGGGTTGAATATGCTGAACTTTCATCGTTGCATAGGTAGTCCTGTTGTTCTTGAAAAGGCTGACGAGCTAGGATTGCTGTACTATGAAGAACCGGGTTCTTTCCATTCGGCTAATCATGATCCGTTTATCCGCACTATAGTAAATGAGAAGTTGAAGCGAATGGTTTATCGTGATCGTAGCCATCCGAGTTTAGTTATTTTTAATCTGATTAATGAGTTTGGTGGTCCATTGACGAAGGATAAGGCGCTTGTAGCTAAACGTATGAATGATATGCGTGAGGCTCATGCCGTAGATCCCAGTAGAATTATGACATTTACATCGGGCTGGGCAGGAAGTGAAGATAAGGAAGAGGACTCAAAAGCGCATATGTTACCTTTTGACACCACTTTATATAGAAAAGGCTGGTTTGATAATCACCGTGCAGGAGGACCGGAAACTTATATAGAAAGCTATTATAAAGGTCCTAAAGACAATCTTATGTATACCACTAATTGTACGGAAGTATATATGAGAGGTGAGGAAGGAGCTATTTCTACTCCTCCACGTATTCAGTTGATTCATGATAAAGTTGAGAGTACGGGTAAAACTGGTTGGGATGGACTTTTCTGGAAGAGTCAGTATAAGGCTTTTACAGATTATTTTCAGGCTAAAGGACTTACTAATCACTTTGCTACTCTTGATTCTTTAACTCGTGCAATGGGGAATGTCTCTTTTGAGCATCAGGGGAGACGTATAGAAGGTATGAGAATGCAGAATCTTGGTGATGCCTATATGGTAAACGGTTGGGAAGCAATGCCTTATGATAACCATTCTGGTATTGTAGATATATATCGTAATCCTAAAGGCGATGCTTCTATATTAGCATACTATAACCAGCCGCTATATATAGCCGTGGCTTCACGTAATCAAGTGGTTAAACTTCCTGGTACTGCAACGGTAGACTTTTATATTGTAAATGAGAAAAACTTGAAGGGTGATCATACTCTTGAGATTAAGGTGGTTGCTCCCGATGGGAAAGTTGTTTATACCCAAAATGAAAAGGTGAATATCGAAGGGGGAGAGACTTTTGGACAGCTTCTATTGGAGAACGTAGAAATACCAATTGATAAGACAGAAGGTACTTATCATATAAAGGCTAATATAAAAGCCAGCAATCAGCAGATATGTGCCCAAGGGCACGATGAAGTAGTTGCCGTAAGTTGGAAAGCTACAGATTTGGCAGGTAACGGCGCGTATTACGGCGGTGAAAATGATAAAGTTGCTGCTTTCTATAAAGAAACTACCGGTAAAGAACTTCCGGTTTTCACACCACAACAGGCTGCATTGGATTGGCTCATTGTCAACCGTTCATCATTGGATGCTCCGGTAGCTGTTGCTCCTAATTACTTTCAGGATAAGACGGGAAATTCTACTTTGAAAGTTACTTGGTATTATGATAATGATATGAAGTCTGTTGCCTCTGTAAAATCTGATACAGAGATTAACCGGACTTTTGTGGGAGGTGCCCAACCAGATGAATCCGTTCCGGCTAACCAACCTTTTTCCGTTGTGTGGGAAGGTGACATATATCCACTTGAGTCAGGACAATATTTACTGGGAGTGGAGACGGACGGTGGTGTGCGTTTGTATGTTGACGGATTACAATTGATAGATGACTATAATAATAGTTCTCTGATAAAGCAAAATCGGCCGATTGTTATGGAAGCAGGTAAGCCGGCTAAAATCCGCTTAGAATATCGACAAGGTGGTCAGGGGGGGCAGGTACAGTTGAAGTGGTCTCAGCCAAGTGCAACTACTATTGCTCCACAAAAATTGTTTGATCGTGTGAAGAATGATGGAACTACATTGATTTTGCTCGGTGCAACTGAAACTTGGATGCAAGCTGTAGCAGAGTATACAAATACTGTATATAGTGGTTATTACAATGTTGGAAAGAATTGGGTTGGTGGTATTCATTTTGTTAAAGAACATCCTCTATTCGATGGCCTTCCTGTGAATGATGCTCTCAACTGGCCTTATCAATCGGTAGTGAAAAATGGTGACCGCAGATTTGGTTTCCGTATGCAAGGAGAAGATTTGGTGGTTGGTTCTTATCGAAGTACGCCATTTGAGTTGGGAACAGCAGTGGGAGTTATTCCATGTGGAAAGGGAAAAATAATATTCTCTTCATTGGATATTGTAGATAATTTGGATGATCCTTCCGGACCGGCAGAAGTAGCTCGGAAGATATTGTGTAATTATATTAAATACTCTTTATATCAGTAGTCTTGCCACTTTATAACAATCAATAATTATGAATCGAAATAGCAGAATGATAAAATTATTTCCTAAGTTGTGGATAACGGCTTCAATAACTCTGATGACGATGTTTCCCATGAACATTGCTTGTGCGCAAACAAAACAGCAAGCTCCACAACAAAGTATTAAAACCATTTATCCAACAAAGGATTGGGTTATATCTGACTTTGTTGTGACCGAGTTTGGAGCTAAGGCCGAACCTGGATTTGATAACAGGGTTGCCTTTCAGGCGGCTATTGATGCCGCATATAAAAGTGGTGGAGGTGTGGTATATATACCTGCCGGAAATTACGAATTCCGTAGCACACAAGTTGGTACTAAAAATGTCAGAGTTCGCCAAGGCCGCTCGGAAACAAAGACAGATTTCCATTTCGAGTATGTTTTACGTCTCCATCCTGGTGTACAGCTACGGGGAGATTGGGCTGATCCGGAATCTAATAATGGAAAAGTCCTTGGAACGATTCTCGAAGTGCGTGTCGGTAAAGATTCACCGAATTATGATGGAAGCGTTGAAAGTTGGTGGAACGATGGGCAAGCGGGAAATGCACTTCGCACAACCTATACAAGCATAGCTGATAGATTCATAGAAATGAATGCGGGAACCGGAGTTACCAATCTTTCCATCTGGTATCCTGAACAAGATATTAATAATGTAAAGCCATATCCATGGACGCTGTTTCAGACTCAGGGAGATTGTGCTACGATAGAGCATGTTACTCTTGTGAACTCTTATAATGGTTTCAATTCTGCACCGAGTGAGTTGCATTATGTTTTGAACAGCTACATGACTGCCCTGAATAAAGGTATTGAAGTGCATGTATGTACTGATATCGGTCGTATTGAAAATGTCAGTATAAGTCCTAAGTATTGGGCTAATTCAGGTCTTCCGGGAGCTCCCTCTCTGGCTGCTGTAACAGCCTATACAAAAACGAACGGAACAGGGTATCAAATGCATCGTTCGGACTGGGAATATGTTTCTTACCTGCATGTATCAGGTTACAAAACTGGTGTGTGGATAGGACGTGAACCCGGCTTTGCCGATGCACCGAATGCTCAGTTGTACGAGGTTCATGTAGAAGATTGCGGAAACGGATTATATGTTGAGGATGTCAACCCTTATGGTATACTTATTTCCAACTCTTCATTCAGTGCCAATAAAGGGGATAATGCTGTGTACTTTTACAAAGATTTTAGTACTTCCGTACAATTCAATGGAGTGAATTTCAGTGGAGCTATCGTAGGTGATGGTGCAGATGGAGTCGTATCGTTTGAAAGTTGTACATTTGGCGAATATAGTGATTATGCCCTTAAGATGAATAGCGGTAATGTATTGTTGTCTCAGTGTGATTTTAAAAAGAATATCGGGCATATATATCTTGGCGCAAATATGCATACTTTGAAATCTGTTAATTCAGGCTATAAAGGCAGGCTGAAGATTGATAATCAAAGTACTTCTGCTAAAGTAGAAGTTGTCACAGGGCAAAAATATGCTTTCGCCCCCATTCCTAAAAACATAAAGACAAATATAGACGTACATCCAAGGCCGGCATCAGATAAAGTTTTGAAAGCAGATTTAGCGAAAGCAACAGGTTTTAATAATAATCGTCCGGTAAAAGATATATCAGCAGAACTGCAATCTGCATTAGATGCTGTGAAAGCTGCTGGTGGAGGTACGCTTTATCTACCAGCTGGTAGATATTTGGTGGATAATCCTATTAAAGTTCCTTCGGGAGTGGAATTGAGAGGGTCATGGGATGTACAGCATCATACACAAAGTGGAGGGACTGCCATATTCACCAATTATGATGGTGGAGCTGCGGGAGAAAATGGTTCTTCGCTCATACAACTTGAAGCTAATGCGGGTATCAGAGGTATTACGCTGGCACAACTCAATATTGCTTCTGACGGTTTCAGTGTTGATAATCCGAGAAAGACTCCATTCTTGATACAGGGGCAAGGTCCAAAAGTGTATATTGTTAATGTAACCATAGCTGTAGGTGATAAAGGTATAGACTTGGCTTCATATGATACGAGTGGACACTATGTCGATTATCTGGGTGGTGTACCTTTAAGGGCAGGCATTTGGGTTGGCGGTGGAGCCGAAGGGGGATTCATTCGCAATATGCAGCTAAATCCTCACTATGGATCAAGGCTTCCAGAAGGAGGGCAGGGATATCCGGCAGTATTTATGATGCGTTTTGTACAATCCAATTGTAGTGCACTTAAATTTGCAGACGTTAAGAATCAGACTATTTTCAATAACTTCGTTTATGGTTCGGTATACGGAATACATTTTCTGAAAGATGCAATAACAGGCAAGTATCCGGGGGAAATGACTGTTATAGGGCATGGATCTGACGGATGCACTTATTCTTTGTTTGTGGAAGATGCAGATAAGAATACTAAGATAGTTGCTATTAACTCTGAGTTAGTTAATACAAAGATTCCGAATGAACCGGTCAGATCATATGTTCTTATGGGAGATAAAGTCAATACTGATAAAGTACATCCGGATGCCAAACTAATCTTGTACAATAGTGCATTTTGGGGTAGCCCTGTTTTTGGAGCAATCATAAACAATGGTATTGTATCCTTTCAACAAGCTAACTTCTCCCGTTCCGGTACACAAGGAGTAGATGTTAGAGGTGGAAAAGCACATGTGTTCACTTCTTATTTCGCTCAAAAAATAGTAGAGGGAACTAACGGAAGTGAAGGGTATGCAAGACTGGGCATTCAGGGTAAATCGATAGAGTTTACCAATAATTATTATATATCCGGCTTCCGGTTTAATAAGTCTGGAGAAGGGCTGATTTATGGTTCCGATAAGAAATAAGTGGTGCGAGACAGTAACTTCATTTACATGCTGAGGTAAAGGTCGTTACATACCGAGGTAAAGAGCATTACAATAAGTGGTAAAAGTCGTTACATGCCGAGGTAAACACTTTTACATCGTAGGTGAATTAATTGTAAATGCTATCTGTTGATAATCGGTGAGTTAATGAAATGTGTTGGCAAGGTTAATTCGTTTCTATTTAAGAACGGATTAATTTTGCCAACGCTATTTATTTTAAATATTTGAGACCTATTGTGTTATCTTTAATTTTTTAAGTATGCCAGTTATAACTAATAATATTTCATTTAAGTGCTGCTTGTTGGGAGTTATTTTCTTGTTTTGGGGAGTAGTTGATCTTATATCTCAAACGGTAGTGTTTCCACGTGATTTTTCACCAGCTGAGGGCTTGGTCACTATACAAGAGAAACCTTTTCGTGATGAAGTATGTTTGAATGGACTTTGGGAACTGCAATGTGTTCCCGTACCTTCTTCTTGGAAAAGTGGTTCCGGAGTAGCTCCTGAACTATCGTTACCACAACCAAATAAATGGGAAAAAGTAAAGATAAAAATTCCTTCTGCCATTAATGTAAACGACTGGGGAAGAGGTAGCAATGTAGGGGATGGTACACAAAGGCCTTATGTCCCGAGCTCCGTTTATTTTCCAAGTTATCCGGAACATTGGAAGCATACCCGTATGGGATGGTTGAGGAAGAACTTCCGTATTCCGGTAGAGTGGGAGCAGAAGCGTGTTTTACTTCATTTTGAGGCTGTTGCTGGAGACTGTCTTGTTTTAGTAAATGGTCAGGAAGTGGGGAGCAATTTTGACTCTCATCTTCCTTTCGATTTGGATATTTCCAGCTATATTAATCGTGATGCAGAGAATGAACTGTTGGTAGGTGTTCGTCATACAAAATTATTTGATAAGTCGCATCCTTTATATAAGAAAATGGGAGCTACTTATCCTACAGGATCTAATACGGATGATTTGATTGGCATCTGGCAAGATGTATATTTACTTGGAGTGCCGGAGGTGAGGATTACAGACGTGTTTGTGCAACCTTGGGTAGATAAGAACGAACTAATATTGGAAATAGCAATGACTAACCTTACTCCAAAGAATAAAAAAATCACTTTAGGTGGAGTGGTGAAAGAATGGGTCAACCATGCTGGTAAGGATGTATTGACAGCTCCTGAAATCAGTTGGAGCTTGGGAGAAACTGTGCTTACCATACCTTCTGAATTCGTAATACTTCGGGCAGGAGAGAGTAAAACGATTACGGTCCGTCATCAGGTGAATGATGTATTGAAATACTGGACTCCTGATACTCCTTATCTATATACTTTGCTGCTGAATGTAAATGATAAGAAGCAAACATATGATTGTAAAGCCACCCGTTTTGGCTGGCGTCAGTTCAAGATAGTAGGTGGTGAATTTCAATTGAACGGCAAAAAGATACAGTGTTTTGGAGATATACAACATCCTTTCAGTGCTTATATCTGTTCACGCCGTTTTGCGTATGCATGGTATCAGATGATAAAAGATTTCGGCGGGAATGCAGTTCGTCCACACGCACAACCTTGGCCACGCGTCTATTATGACCTGGCAGACGAAATGGGATTGATGGTATTGGATGAAACGGCTTTATTCGGCAGTTCCATCCGGTTGAACTTTGAGGAGGAGCTAACCTGGCAACGTTCGCACGAGCATCTGAAGCGGTTAATCTTGCGCGATCGCAACCATCCGTCGGTGATAGGTTGGAGCGCAGGGAATGAAACATTCGCTATAGCCCTGCTGAATAAACCGGAAAAAGAAGTAGCTGCTGTTTGGGATGACAAGCTGGTAGATTTGACATTGAGTGCCAGGAAATCTGATCCTACTCGCGACTTTATTACATTGGATGGTGACCGTGATATGGAAGGACGCCTACCGGTGTGGAGTAAACATTTTGCGCATGGCCTTAAGTTGGAAGATCTGCCTCGAAACCTGAATAAACCTCTGATTGTAGGAGAATCAGGTGCTACTTACTACGGACGTCCCATTCAATTGTATCCCTTTGTAGGCGAAAAAGCTTTCTTGTCTTATGAAGGCCGAAGCGAAGCATTGGCGATAGATGTCTATCAGAATGCAAAGCAAATGGCGCTTCCTTATCTGTCTTACTATTCTCCGTCTGAGGTCTGCTGGTTTGGTCTGGAGCACATGAATTTGGGATATCATCATTTTGAGCGTTTGCCCAGTCTGACAGATGGTATTTTTGCAGGGAAGCCTTATGAAGAAGGAAAACCCGGTTACCAGTATGAGCGCATACCGCCTTATGTAACTACGTTTAATCCGGGATTAGATCCGGAACTTCCTTTGTATAAGCCTCTCCCTATGTTTAATGCTCTGAAAGCTGCATTAACCGGCGGTACATGGACACCTTATCAAGAAGTGAAACACCCGGCAAAGCCTGAGTTCCCTCTTCCGCTTTATGAAGTTGCCTGTCTGTTTGGAACGGTACAACCGGAACTGATTGATTTCATAACTCGGGCAGGTATTTCTCTGACCGATATGCCCCAAAAAGCAAATTTATGGATTATAGATGCCGAGGTTGTGACAGCTGAAGACTTACAGAAGATACAACCGATATTGAAAAAGTGGCAGAAGAAAGGTGGAATGCTGCTTGCCTTAAGCTCCGGTGCAAAACTGAGTGAAGCCTTCTGCAACTGGTTGCCGGAGGAGGTGAAACTGACAGATCGTCGGGCTTCTGCTTTGGAAACCGATAAGAATACCTCTTGGGGAAGCTATTTTGAACTTCCCGATTTGTACTTCAGCGAGATGGATGGTGATCGTTACATTCTGAAACAGGGATTGGCGGGCGCATTGGTAGAAAAAGGGAATGCCATATTCCGGGCGTCACGTACAGACTGGAATTTGTTCAACAATGTACCCGAACATTGGAAGTGCGCTCAGGTAGTATTGTATGAAGCTATGGAGAAACCCGAAGGTGCTGCTTTGGTCACTTATCCTTTAGATAAGGTCAATCTGGTTCTTTCTGCTATTGATTATCATTTGTGGACGAAAGAGACAGATGTTTTCTGGAGAACCTTGTTCAAAGTGATGGGGATTGGTATAGATAAAAAAGACGTTCAAAATAGGAATGCAAAGAAAAAAGAGCATGATTTATTGATGGATGGCCCTACAGATTGATAAAAACGCTATTAATGTTTCATTTTAATTGAAAATTAATTGTCAGATAAGCGCAATGTACCTGAAGGTTTAATTTCACACCTTTACTTTTGCAGAAAGATGAAAGAATAAAAACTGGTAGAAAGTTTTATAAATAATAGATATAAAAGATAATTCATTATGAGGAATAAGTTATTCGTTACATTGGGTATACTGGGTATGAGTCTGTTGGCTTATGCCGGCCCCAAACACTCTCAGGAAACTTCTTATCCAAGTTACAAAGGATTGATAATGGCGGGATACCAAGGATGGTTCCGTGGGCCGCAGGATGGGACCAATCAGGGGTATGGTCATTATGGCACCGGAAAACTTTTTGATGAAAAACATTGTACCATTGATGTATGGCCTGATGTAAGTGAATATCCGAAAACGTACGAAACTTCCTTTAAACATGCTGATGGAAGAAAAGCGCGTGTGTTCAGTTCGGCGGATCAATCTACTGTGGATTTACATTTTAAGTGGATGAAAGATTATGGAGTAGATGGGGTGTTTATGCAACGTTTTGTTGGGTATACCCGTGGTAATCAGGAAAACTCTGTACCTAACCGCATCTTGGCAAATGCTTTGGAAGCTGCTTCGAAATATGACCGTGCTATAGCTGTAATGTACGATCTGTCCGGATTGAAGAAATCTGGCGAAGACTGCTCGATGATTATTGAAGACTGGAAGCGTCTGGTGGATAAACTGAAAGTAACGAATCAAGTGGGTAAAAAGACTTATTTACATCATAATGGCAAGCCTGTTGTAGCAATCTGGGGTGTTGGTTTCCCCGATCGTCCCTATAATGTCAGGAATATCGGCATGGAACGTTTAATTGACTTCCTACAAAATGACCCGGTATATGGTGGTTGTACGGTTATGTTGGGTGTTCCCACTTTCTGGCGGAATTTAGAGTCAGATTGTATTAATGATCCTTATTTGCATACAATAATTAAGAAAGCTGATATTGTTTTACCATGGACAGTTCAGCGCTTTTCTCCTCTGCTACATAACGATATGGACCGTTATCGTGATTTGGTTATTGGAGACATTCGTTGGTGTAAAGAGAATGGAGTAGACTATGTTCCTGCCGTGACTCCAGGATTTAGCTGGCATAATCTCAGTAAGTTGGAGTTCCCAGATGACGTGAAGCCTGTCGGTAGTATTCCGCGTCAAGGAGGACGTTTCTATTGGCAACAGCTTTCAACAGCAATGATGGCAGGGGCTGAAATGATATATGTTGCTATGTTTGATGAGGTGGATGAAGGTACTGCCATATTTAAATGTACGGGAGATCATCCGGTTAGTGATACAGCCAAGTTTATTGATATGGACGGACAACCTTCTGATCATTATTTGTGGCTGACGGGAGAAGCTGCCCGTATGCTTAGGAAAGAAATACCATTGACATTTAAGCTGCCTGTAAGAAATTAAGCTATGAAACGATATCAGTTGATGATGGCTTTACTTGCATCCTTACTGTTTCTGACAGAAGGGATGCAGGCTAAAATAACGTTACCCGCTTTTTTCTCGGATGGAATGGTGTTGCAACAACAAAGTTCTGTTGCTATTTGGGGAAATAGTGATAAGAAAAAACAAAAGGTCACGATAAAGACGTCATGGAACCAAAAGAAATGTGCGACAATCACTGATGAATTAGGGCAATGGAAAGTGAAGGTGGAAACACCTGTATATGGTGGTCCTTATAGCATAGAGGTAAGTGATGGTGAAACGGTAACTATTAATGATGTATTGATTGGTGAAGTATGGCTTTGTTCGGGGCAGTCTAATATGGATATGCGTGTAGGCGGGCGTTATAGCGACCCGGTGATTGGTTCGTTGGATGCTATAGTCACTTCTGAAAATCCTGAAATCCGTATGTTCATGGTGGGAAGTAAGATGACTTCCACACCTCTGACTGATTGTGAAGGTATTTGGCAAGAAGCTTCTTCTGAAACAGTTCCCGACTTCTCGGCTGCTGGATATTTTTTTGCACGTAAGCTGAATGAGGTACTCAGGATACCGGTGGGGATTATCCATGCCAGTTATGGTGGTTCGCGGGTAGAGGCTTGGATGAGCAAGGAAGCGATAGAACCTTACAAAGATTTAGAGGATGTACACAATGCTTCCATTCTCTATAATGGAATGTTGAGTCCGGTTGTAGGATATGGTATACGGGGTTGCCTGTGGTATCAGGGAGAAGCCAATGTAGATGCTCCCGATTTGTATACCCAATTGTTTCCCTCATTGGTAAATGATTGGCGGAAGAAGTGGGGAATGGGAGAATTCCCTTTCTATTATGCCCAGATCGCTCCATTCAATTATAATAAGGGTGAAGGAAAAGGAAAGAATTCAGCTTACCTGCGAGAAGCTCAAACAGCATGCTTGAAATTGATTCCTTCATCCGGCATGATCATTCTGACTGATATCGGCGATGCGCGTACTATACATCCGATGGAGAAAGAAGCGGTAGGCAATCGCTTTGCATATATGGCGTTGGGGCGGACTTATGGTAAGAAAGGTTTTCCTACTACCGGTCCGTTATATAAGTCTATGCAGACGGAAGGAAATAAGATAACTCTGTCGTTTGATGAAATGGGCAAGGGGTTGACTACGTATCGCCAACAATTGACAGGGTTTGAGGTAGCCGGTGAGGATAAAGTATTTCATCCTGCCAATGCACGTTTTGGCAAGGATGCACAAACGGTTATTGTTTCAAGTCCGGAAGTGGAACAGCCGGTGGCTGTACGGTATGCTTTTAAAGATTATATAAAAGGTACTCTTTATAATATGTCCGGTCTTCCGGCATCTTCATTCAGGACGGATAATTGGTAATATATACGAATAAAATTATATAGATTGAACAATGATGAATAGATACATTCTTTCTTTTTCGCTTCTTTTATTCCTTTCGGTAGCTTCTATGCTAAGAGCGCAACAGCCCCGATTAGTAGAGGTAGGTAAAGGATATAGCTGTACGTCGGTCAATACTACTATATTTCGTCACAATTCTTTGGTGACGAAAGGTAACACGCAGTACATTAGTTATTACGATGCAGATGGATATCTGGTACTGGGCAAACGGAAACTGAAATCTGATCGTTGGACACTGAACCGGACACAGTATAAAGGAAATGTGAAAGATGCGCATAACGGCATTAGTATGATGCTGGATGGTGAAGGCTACCTGCACGTCTCGTTCGACCATCACGGTCATAGGCTGAATTATTGCAGGAGTGTTGCCCCGTATTCATTAGAATTGGGTGACAAGGAAGCCATGACGGGAGTGGACGAGGGTAATGTTACTTATCCTGAATTTTATTTGTTGAGTGGGGGCGACCTGCTTTTTGTCTATCGTTCTGGATCTTCAGGCAGGGGAAACCTGGTGATGAACCGTTATTCTGTGAAAGAAAAGAAGTGGTATCGGGTACAGGATGTTTTGATTGACGGTGAAGAACAGCGAAATGCTTATTGGCAGCTTTATGTAGATAGTAAAGGTACAATTCACCTATCTTGGGTGTGGCGTGAAACGGGAGGCGTGGAGACGAACCATGACCTTTGCTATGCGTGTTCTTTCGATAATGGTGTGACGTGGCAAAAGGCGGATGGTGAGAAGTATGAATTACCTATCCGTGCTGACAATGCGGAATATGTCTGTCGCATTCCGCAGAACTCGGAGCTGATTAATCAGACCAGTATGAGTGCGGATGGTGATGGGCACCCTTACATTGCTACTTACTGGCGTGCTTCTGACAGTAAAATACCTCAATATCGCGTTGTTTGGCATGATGGTGAGGCATGGCATATCCGTCAAGTCTCAGATCGTAAGACTCCTTTTTCACTGAGAGGCGGCGGTACTAAGATGATTCCCATTGCCCGACCACGAATTGTGGTGCATAAAGAGCGTGCTTATTACATTTTCCGTGATCAGGAACGGGGAGGCAAAGTCTCAGTGGCCTATACACCGTCTATAAGCACCGGTAAGTGGAGTGTTACTGACTTAACGGACTTTTCTGTGGATGCTTGGGAACCGTCTCATGATACCGAACTTTGGAAGCATAAACATCGTCTTCACCTTTTTGTGCAGCGTACCGGACAGGGAGATGGAGAACGTACAGTGGAACTTGCCCCACAGTCGGTGTATGTGTTGGAAGTGAATAATTAATTCGGATGTATATATAATTTATTGTAGTGGCGAATTTTCTTTAATCCTTGCTCAGAATACTTTCTGGAAGGGGGAATAATGAGTATAGGACTGAATTAGGTTAAGTATAGGACTGAATGGCATTCAGTATACGACTGAATAAGATTCACTCCGGGATAATGAAATGAATTTCGTCCAGGATCATGTAAATTGGTAGGTATTGTTTACCTTAAAAGCATTCACCGAAACCTAGAATGCTGTGAGTACTGTACCTTTTTCAACAAGTGATTCTTTGGTTTTGTCTGAACTGCACAGATCAATTTATTAATGGTTTAAAAACTGCTCTCTAGATAGGGAGCGCAATTTATTTACGTATGAAAAACAGAAAGAATTTATTTAGAATAGCTTGTGCCGCATTGTTCCTGTTTACTGGATTACCCCAAAATAGTCGGGCTCAAGAATCTCCCAAAGAGTATTGGAACATACGTACCCAATTAACCCCATTGCGTCTCCCTCCTCCACCGGTTGGTTATAAACCGGAGTACCTGGATCTGAACGGAGACGGCAAGCCGGATGCCATAAAGTCCGTTACCCACAATAACATCCCTATCCTGTGGCTGGACGATGACGGCAATATGAAGGAAGGTGACCTGGAAGGTGATATGGTAAACGACTGCCTGTTGATTGACCGTAACCGGGATGGTATTTACGGAGGTCAGGGAGACTTGATCATCGACTGGGTAGATACAGACGGAGATGGAAAAGCAGATATGCAGATTGTCATTGAATACCCGAAAGAACGTACAGGGGAAGTATGGCCTAACGGACATTATATGATAATGCTCGATCTGGACCATGATAATGTTTTCAATTATATCAATTGGAATAACTTTACTCTTCAATGTTGGGATCGTAGCGGTTTGTCCGATTTCTATGAGGACTATAGTGGTCAGTCTGCTTTCATGAAGATACATACTTCTACGTATGATATGAAGGATTTGCGCTTGAACTGGGAAAATCCCTTCTTGTTCTATGATCCGGATAAAGACAATAGGACAGAAATGGCTATTCGTTTATTGGATTCTCCGAAAATTCATGATCCGAATGCTCCCTCTAACAGTTATGTGAATCGTCAGGTAGAAGGACGGATAGACTGGGTTTCGCTCTCTGTGGATATTGATAACGACAATGCTACCGGTAATGAGTTTGACTTTGATTTCACTATCGGTTTCCAGGGTGAAGGTTTTGATTATATGGATCAGGTTCACCCTATCAGAAACCTGCGTGGAATGCCCGAGGCTGATAAATTCTTTATGGACCCCCGTTATCGTCAACTGACGGAATTAATATATCCGGATCATGACAGTGCCCAGGAACTGATCTTCCAACGTGGCAAGTGGAACCGTATCAACTTTATCTATGATGAAGATGATGATTGCAGTCGTTGGGAACGTGTAGAGTTCTATGATCCCAAAGATCCGTTTAAGGTAGGATGGAATAAGGGTGGTATCGACAACAACAAACAGAGTGATGCTGCCGGTGACCGCGGTGAGTGGGACATGGATAATTCGGGTAATGCTCAGCTCTATATCAGTCGTTTTGACGGTCGCCTGCACCTATATGGGGCAGAAACTGGAGTTTGGCGTATTGATCAGAATGCGGAATACTTCCAGGGATGGGACCGTATGTGGATGGGCTTCCGCGATCCGAAACAGTTTGCTACAGTACTTTATAGCGACCGTGACAATAATGGTTTCTTCGATCATATTGAATATGACCTCGATGGTGATACAAAGATGGAGACCGTGATTGACTTTAAAGAACTGGGTATTGACGATGCCTGTGAGGTGATTGATATTTCCAAGTTTACTTATAATGATTATGTTGCTTTAGGCAAACGGATGTCTGAAGATATCTGGAAGAATGCCGGGCAAGCCGTTCAGGTGGCACGTCAATATGGAGTAGAACCTTTGTGGTATGCTAAATGGATGCAAGCTTCAACCACACGCGAGAAATATAACCGTGGTTACTGGTTGCAATTCTACTTATACAAAGATCTGGAGAATCTGTTTATCCGTCAGGGCGATGCTGCCAAGCTCCGTTTGTTGAATCAAGCTTATTATTCCGGCGATTGGTCAATTATAGCTAAGAAAGGCAACGAAGGTTTTTATTTCTTCTCTGATGAAGATGTTGCTGCTATTCGCTCATCGGCAAAATCACAGTGGGGAAAGAAAATCATAGCCGATTTGGAACAGAAAGTGAAAGAAAGACGTAAGTATCCGTTGGAAGTACCTAAAGAAGAAGGAGGACATTTTCATGATTACTTCTGTCCGGTACATAATCTGCAATTTACTTTCCGTTGGGATAAGCCTTTGGCACAATATTGCTCGGCTTGCGATAAAGAGTGGATTGGAAACAACCGTTATGACTGGGCGTGGATTTATGAAGTACACATGCTGAACAGAGATTACATGTATCAGTGTATGTACCTTTATCTGGCCACCGGAAAACAACAATATGCTGATTATATCCGTACAATGTTATTGGATTATGCAGGTAAGTATGCCGGTTGGTTCGAGCATAACTCAGGCAGGAAAGCTACTGATCAACATAGTGGGAAAGCATTTGCTCAGAGTCTGGATGAAGCCAACTGGGCTACTAAAGTGGCAATGGCCTATATGGCTGTTAAACCAGTTTTATCAAAAGAGGAAGTTCAAGCGATAGAAGAAGGATATCTGCAACCTGCCGCTACTTTATTGTTGCATCGTCCGGCCGGGGCTAACTGGCAGATGTGGCATAATAGTGGATTGGCTGCTTTAGGCATTGCTTTGGAAAATGACTCTATTGTTGATGTAGCAATCAATAAGGATAAGTATGGCTACCACTACCTGATTGAAAAACATAAAAATAACGATGGCTGGATAAATGAGGGATCTCCCCATTATCATTATTATCCGCTGGAAGCCTTGCTGTTCACTGCTAATGCAGTAAAATGCCGGGGGATAAAACTGTTTGATAAGGATTTGCACGATATGTTTGTGGAACCGGTAAAGGGTACATATCCAGATTTATCTTTCCCTGCACATAGCGATGGATGGTATGGGGCTAATCTTCTGTCTCAATCAGCCTTGTATGAGGTAGCAAATGCCCGGTATAACGATCCTTTCCTGAAACGTGTACTGGAACTGACTTATGCCCAGAAAAAGAGACTGGATCCCGAAGCTTTGCTAAGTAACCAGTTGATAAAAGCATCCGGAGAGAGTCTGTTACAACAGAGTTATTCGTTTAATACTTCCGGTTTCTGCTTGTTACGTAGTGATGCACGTACTGTTGTATTGAAATTTGGTGGAGAAGGTATCGGACACGGTCATCCGGATAAACTTTCCATTACGATTCATGATGGTAAGAATGAGTTGGTATCTGACTTCGGAACTTCCGGTTATGGAGTTCCGGATTATTTGAAATGGTATAAGCGTACTCTTTCGCACAATACGGTGACTGTGGGTGCTAAGGATCAGAAAAGGAGTGTGGGTAAACTTTTGAAATTCAATCCCCGTTCTGACGGAGGATATGCTGAGGCAGAAACCACTACAGCTTATCCCGGAGTCAGGATGAAACGGAGCCTGGACTTAAAAGGTACACATTTGCAAGATGTATATACTTGTACATCCGATTCTTCTCATTTATACGAATATGTCATCCTGTTCAATGAAAAACCGATTATGGATGGACAGCCGACAGCAACTACATTGACAGGCAGCGAGGTACACGAACGGATTCATAATACTTTCTCCTATCCTCATAAATCTGGTTTTACTTGCCGCACTTCTTCTGCTTCCGTACAATTCGATATTCCTGAGGGAGAAGTGGTGGAAGTGGTATTGGGCGAGGCTTCGGGAATACCGGCCAATCCAACCGTTAAAGATGGACCGGGTGCGGGAGATGTAGCAGTAAAGCCTTGTTATCCACTGATTATCCGTATGAAAGGGAAGGCTATGAAGGTTGAAGCTGATTGGAATCTTACACGTATCAAGTAACGACTGATTGTTAACATATAAATATTTGCTTTTATAACAAAAACATAAACATATAATTTTATGAAGAATAAACTCTGCATGCTGTTGTTGGCCTCAGGAATCGGATTGTTTTCCTGTGTAGAACAGGATCTCCCCAAGGAGTATACCGATAGCGTGAATGTATTTATAGGGACTGGTGGACATGGCCACACTTTCCCTGGTGCAACTTTACCTCATGGAATGGTGCAGTTGAGTCCGGATACCCGTCTCTTTGGCTGGGATGCCTGTTCCGGCTATTATTACGACGATACTTCTATCATGGGCTTTACCCATACCCATCTTAGTGGAACGGGTATTGGAGATTATGGCGATATACTCTTTATGCCCGTAGTCGGCGAGAAACCTTTGATTGCCGGGACAGCAGAAAACCCGGATGAAGGTTATCGTTCTCGTTTCTCGCATGAACAAGAGAGTGCCCGACCGGGATATTATCAAGTACTGTTGCAGGATGATTCTATCAATGTGGAACTGACCGCTACTTTGCGTGCAGGCCTGCATCGGTATACTTACCCTAAGGCAAGTGATGCCCGTCTGATTGTGGATATGGAACCTACCATTCATGGTCATCAGCATCCTGTTACTCAGATTCGTGTGGTGAATGATTCTACCATAGCAGGAATGAAATATACTGTTGGTTGGGCTAAGCGTCACTATGTATATTTCTATGCAGTGTTTTCCAGTCCGTTTGATTATAAATTGTATTCGGGTACTGAGTATCAATCGGATAGTACATCTGTAACAGTCAATACCGCTAAGGCAGTGATTAGTTTTAGAAATCTCCCTGCTGACGGACGTGTATTGGCAAAGGTAGGTATCTCAAGTGTGGACGAAGAGGGTGCCCGATTGAATGTAGAGGCCGAAATCCCCAATTGGGACTTTGAAGGTGTCATGAAACAGGCGAATACTACCTGGAATGAAGCCCTTGGAAAGATTGATATCGAAACTTCGGACAATGATAGCCGTACTGTATTTTATACTTCACTGTATCACGCCTTTATCCAGCCGAGCCTGGCATCCGATGTAGACGGACGTTACCGTACAATGGGACATGAGATTAAGCAGGATGCTTCTTATACAAATTATACGGTGTTCTCTCTCTGGGATACTTTCCGTGCAGCTCATCCTCTCTATACCATCGTTACACCAGAGCAGAATCAGGCTTTCATTCGTTCACTGCTTCGTAAGTATGATGAAGGTGGTATCTTGCCTAAATGGGAACTGGCTTCTAATGAAACCGGTACTATGATCGGTTACCACGCCGTTTCTGTCATAGCCGATGCTATGATGAAGAAACAATGCGATTTTGATGTAAAGAAGGCACTGGAAGCATGCATACGTTCATCGGTATATGATACTACGGGTGTTACGCCGATGATGGATCGCCAGATTCTGAATGGGAAACTGATGCCTGTATCCATTAAATATAAGAATGAACTGGGATATATTCCTTGCGATAAGGTAGGTGGTTCTGTTTCACAAGGACTGGAATTTGCTTATAATGACTGGCTGATAGCCCAGATGATGAAGGAGCATAATCGTAAAGACCTTTATGATAAATATATGGAGCTTTCCAGGAACTATCGGAACTATTTTGATCCGGAAACTAAACTGATGCGGGGACGTCTGAGCGATGGTAGTTGGATTACGCCTTTTGATCCGGCATCCGTGCAACGTCCCAGTAATTACGTAGAGGGAAATGCATGGCAATGGGCATGGTTTGTGCCGCAGGACGTAGAAGGACTGATGGAACTGGTTGGAGGACAGAAATCTTTCGAGGCCCATCTGGATACGCTGTTTACTACAAGTTCCGAACTGACGGGTGATCCGAACGCCGCTGCCGATGTTACCGGAATGATTGGCCAGTATGCACATGGCAATGAACCAAGTCATCATATTCCATACCTTTATAATTATGCCGGTGCACCTCGCAAGACACAGGCTTTAGTAGACCATATTCTTCGTACACTCTACCATAATGATCCTAACGGGCTTTCCGGAAACGAGGATGTTGGACAAATGTCTGCTTGGTATGCATTGAGTGCTATGGGATTCTATTCGTTCTGTCCGGGCCGTCCGGTTTATGAAATTGGCCGTCCGATATTCGATAAAGTGACTATTCATTTGAGTAATGGGAAAGATTTTGTAATCCAAGCGAAGAATAATAGTGTGGAAAATAAGTATATTCGCTCCATGAAGTTGAATGGTGAGGAGTTGGCGGAACCGAGATTCTCTCATTTCGACTTGATGAAGGGTGGAGAACTGATATTTGAAATGGAAAACTAAAAAGATGCTATGAAAAGAAGAATCGCTTTATGTATTGCTGTATCGCTTTGTGCGGGTGTGTATGCGGGTAATAATCCCGGTATATATAAGAAAGGCTGGATTGATTTTAACAAGAACGGTGTGAAGGATATCTACGAAGATCCTTCGGCACCGATAGAGGCAAGAGTACAAGACCTGCTGTCGCAGATGACCTTGGAGGAGAAAACTTGCCAGATGGCTACCTTGTACGGGTCCGGCCGTGTACTGAAAGATTCTCTTCCTACTGAGAAGTGGAAAGATGAAATCTGGAAGGACGGTATAGCCAATATAGATGAACAGGCCAATGGCTTGGGACGTTTCGGTTCTTCTTTATCATACCCTTATGTAAATAGTGTAGAAAATCGGCAGACCATTCAGCGATGGTTTGTGGAGCAGACCCGTCTGGGAATACCTGTCGATTTCACCAACGAAGGTATTCGCGGACTTTGCCATGACCGGGCCACCATGTTCCCTGCCCAATGCGGACAGGGGGCTACCTGGAATAAGGAACTGATCAGTGAAATAGCTCAGGTCACCGCTGAAGAAGCAAAAGCATTAGGTTATACTAATATTTATTCTCCTATTCTGGATATTGCACAAGATCCGCGTTGGGGACGTGTGGTAGAATGTTATGGAGAAGATCCTTTTCTGGTGGGAGAACTTGGAAAACGGATGATTAAAGGACTTCAGCAAGAAGGGCTGGTTGCCACTCCCAAACACTTTGCAGTATATAGTATCCCTGTCGGTGGGCGTGATGCCGGTACCCGTACCGATCCACACGTAGCACCGCGCGAGATGCGGACTCTTTATATCGAACCTTTCCGTAAGGCTTTCTGCGAAGCCGGAGCATTGGGAGTCATGAGTTCGTATAATGACTATGATGGTGAACCGATTACCGGAAGCTATCATTTCCTTACTGAAATACTTCGCCATGAATGGGGTTTCAAAGGCTATGTAGTGTCTGACAGTGAAGCGGTAGAATTTCTTTATTCCAAACATCAGGTGGCTGCCGATGCTGTAGATGGAGCTGCCCAGGTAGTAAATGCGGGACTGAATGTGCGTACTAACTTTACTTTGCCCGAGAACTTCATTCGTCCGCTTCGGCAGGCTATTAGTGAAGGAAAGGTTTCCATGCAGACGATTGATAGCCGTGTAGCAGATGTGTTGCGGGTAAAGTTTGGGATGGGGTTGTTTGATAATCCTTATAAGGGAGATGCCAAACATCCTGAAAAGGTGGTACATAGCAAGGAACATCAGGCAGTATCCATGAGAGCGGCTTTAGAATCTATCGTTTTATTGAAGAATGAGAATAATATCCTGCCACTCTCCAAAGATTTGAAGAAAGTAGCAGTGATTGGTCCTAATGCGAATGAAGTGCAGAACCTGATTTGTCGCTATGGTCCGGCTAATGCTCCGATAAAGACGGTATATCAGGGAATAAAAGAGTATTTGCCTGATGCAGAGGTTCGCTATGCAAAAGGAACAGACATTATTGATAAATATTTTCCGGAGAGTGAGCTTTACGAAGTACCATTGGATCAGGAAGAACAGGTTATGATGGATGAGGCTGTAGCCTTGGCAAAGGAATCGGACGTAGCCATCATGGTACTGGGAGGAAATGAGAAGACAGTGCGTGAGGAATATTCCCGTACCAATCTGGATTTGTGCGGACGACAGGAAAAACTATTGCAAGCTGTATACGCAACGGGCAAACCTGTGATCTTGTTACTGGTAGACGGACGCGCCGCCACCATCAACTGGGCTGAGCGTTATATTCCGGGTATTGTACATGCTTGGTTCCCGGGAGAATTTATGGGAGATGCTGTGGCACAAGTACTTTTCGGTGATTATAATCCGGGTGGTAAATTGGCGGTAACCTTTCCCCGTTCGGTAGGACAGATACCTTTTGCTTTTCCTTTTAAACCAGGTTCCGATTCAAAAGGTTTTGTACGTGTTACCGGTACGCTTTATCCCTTCGGATATGGTTTGAGTTATACTACTTTTGCTTATAGTGATTTAAAGATAGAGAATCCGGTCATTGGTGTACAAGGTAGTGTGAAGCTGAGTTGTAAAGTGAAGAATACAGGAAAAGTTGCGGGAGATGAAGTCGTTCAGCTTTATCTGCATGACGAGATGAGTTCTGTGACTACATATGTAAAAGTATTGCGTGGCTTCGAACGTATCCATCTGGAACCGGGCGAAGAAAAAGTGATTGATTTCGTGCTTACCCCGCAAGAGTTGGGATTATGGAATAAGGATAATCATTTCGTAGTAGAACCGGGTACGTTTGCGGTAATGGTGGGAAGTTCTTCACAAGATATAAAGTTACAAGGAAAATTTGAAGTGAAATAACATTAGATTGAGATCGGTATTTATTATGCAAGGTTACAAAAATAATCGTATTGTTTTTCTGGATTGGTTACGTGTTATTGCCTGCTTTATGGTGATGGTGGTGCATAGCTCGGAGTGTGTATATTCAAATGATTACTCTTTTTCTTTTCCATCTGAACTGGGGCGTTGGAGTGTATGTCTGATAAATGGTTTTGTACGTCCGGCTGTTCCCTTATTTCTTATAGCTTCGGCTTATCTTTTGATACCTTTGCGGACGGATACGAAAACATTCTTCCGCAAACGTTTCATGCGTGTGGTAATTCCTTTTGTGATATGGCTCTTTATGTATGCCGTATTGCCTGGATTATGGGGTGAATTCAGCAATGAAGAGGTGAAGAATAATTTGTCCCACATCTTTATTAACTTTATTCCTCGTGCTTCTCATTTATGGTTTATATATATGCTGCTGGGTATTTATCTGATAATGCCTGTGCTGTCTCCGTGGTTGGAACGTGTCAGCCGTCGTGAAGAAGAGGTGTTCTTGGGTATCTGGTTGTTTACTACACTATTCTGGCATGCTCATGAGATTTTCGGAGATGTTTTTGGGGAATGTTGGTGGAATCCATATCCTTTGTTTTATTACGTATCTGGTTATGTGGGATATGTAGTGATGGCTCATTACATCCGTAAATATTTGGACTGGTCTACTAAAAAGACGTTATATATAGCTCTACCTTGCTTTTTAGTTGGATATTTATTCTGTATAGGGTCATTCTATACACGTTCGTTTACAGTGGAAGAGGTAAGACAGTTAGAGTTAAGTTGGCAGACCACATCCATAGCACCGGTATTGATGAGTTTTGGGGCATTTATGCTGATACGGAAAATAACTTGTGCGAGAGCCCGGATATACAAGGCAATCTGTGATGTTTCAGCTATGAGTTATGGTATGTACCTTATGCATATGCTGATTTTACCATATGTATTTGGAATATGTAATCCTGTAATGTCTCCTCCATTGGCTATATTTGCTACGGCTATAATCACTTATGTAGTATGCTATATTATAGCTAAACTTATATCCTTGTTTAAGTTTGGTAAGTATATTGTTGGTTAGAGATGGTAAGATATGGCATTTAATGCTATAAACCGTGAGATATAGGTGGCATGAATTGAAAAGATCGTATCTTTGCTATGCGATATGAACCATAGTCTTTAATCATCATGAAATGGCAACTTTGTAAATAGCTTCGTTTAGTATGATAGGGCAACAGCTAAGTCTGTTGCCCAACTTGATTGTGACCGTTTCCGTCACAAGATATTAAAATACTAAACATACAAAAAGAAGTAATTACAATGAATACGAAAACATATCCGCGTACCAACGATTATCAGACTATCTATTTGAATACCATTATCAACAATCCGAATATCATAGTTGGTGATTACACTATTTACAATGACTTTGTAAATGACCCGGCTCAATTTGAGAAGAATAATGTCCTCTATCATTATCCTATCAACCAAGACCGCCTGATAATCGGCAAATTCTGTTCTATTGCCTGTGGGGCAAAGTTTCTTTTTAACAGTGCCAACCATACATTGAAATCCTTGTCCAACTACACATTCCCCTTGTTCTTTGAAGAATGGGGATTGGATAAGAAAAATGTAGCCTCAGCATGGGATAATAAAGGTGATATCATTATAGGCAATGATGTCTGGATAGGTTATGAAGCTGTTATTATGGCAGGCGTGCATATAGGAGATGGAGCTGTCATCGCAGCCCGGGCAGTAGTAACTAAAGATGTTCCTCCCTACACCATAGTAGGAGGAACACCTGCCAGGAAAATACGGATGCGATTTGAGGCAGAGACAATCGCCAAGCTGCAACAGATACAATGGTGGAACTGGCCTGTTGAGAAGATACGTCAGTCCTTACCCTCTATCATGGATGGAACGGTTGGCAGACTTACTTAATTCCTCTCTTTGTATCAGAATCATATCCCCATCTTTCACTTTATGCTTCTGAGGTGGTTTGTTACCTGAAATCGTAATGATACCATCTTCGAACATACGTTTCACCTGATTGGCAGAGAGTGAGAAGCGCCTTCTGATTAATGATGATAATTTGAGATCAAACTCAAACTCGCACTTGATGTGGATTTTGATAACCTCATTGGATAGATTCAGCAAATCTTCCAATGAGGTATTAGGAATGACTTCATATTCTACACTACCATAATCCAGCTTCAGGTTATTCTTTCTCTCCATTTCAGTAGAAAAAGCATACTTCCAGGCTGTGTCCTTATCATTCATTGAAAAACTATGGAATAATGTCTTGTCAATCAAATCCGGTTTACTGCGTGATAACAAAGTGAGGTTGCAGGTGTTGTCACACTTCACGCATCTGTAAATCAACCATACATCTATGTTCTTCTTTTGAGCATTCATCCTGAACTTGTCGCTACAATAAAATCGGTCACTATCGCAGTGACTGCATTTCTTAATTAATAAAGGGGTATTCTTCACCTTTACTTCCCATGTAATTGTTGTCTCCATAAATAAACTATTATCTTTCTTTGCGGGTTAAGTAATTTTCCGGCAAAGTTGGATATTAGCCATTTGCATAATTCACAAGATGTCACAAGACGCTATGAAAAATTCTTTGTTTACCTGTCAAGTTCATCCATCATTTGGGTTATTTTCTCTTTCAATTTATCCAGAAATTGTGTCCTGCTTTTCTTCCTGTTCCTGATTTCAAGAAATATCCGGTAGAAATCACCAATCTCAATATCAAAAAGAGTTTCGCAACAGAAAGCGATTTCTTTCAGGTTCGTGTTACCATTATTAAAGCATTTTCCGGCATATAGTGCATAAATGAATTCTACCAATGAAACCTTACTTTCCGTCCATTGCAATAGTTTGCTTTCTATGATAGAGGTGAACTTTAGGTGTAGTTTCTCCGATAACGTATCAATCTCCGTGGAGAGATAATGAGTGAGTTGCTTATTTGCTAAGATCTCTGCTACGCTGGAATCATGCAAAGTGGAAAAAGAAGTATCTCTGTCCAACGAGTGGCAGTGAACATCTGAAAGGATATCATAATGCTTTCTCATGAAATACAGATGATCTGAGTCTGTTTTACCGGCTTGATAATAGGTATAGAAATTCTTGTCCGAAGAGATATTCTTCAGACTTTCATATTCCTCCTTCAGGTATTTATATTGAGCTGACGGTGATTTCCCGATCCGATTCCTTTCAATCTGATACAGACGGATATAAAATATCAGCAGACCGGATATTTGCGGTTTCCGGACTTTAAAGAAAAGAATTTCCTCCTCGGGATTGATAAACTGATAGTCAGCAATGGTTGCTTTTAGCCGGGCGAGTGAAGTCTGTATGAAGCCGACTATTTGCTTTATCTTATCAAGGATATCAATATCTTGTTGCTCAATTCTTTGGATTTCTACTTCTATGTCTTGCTTAATGTTCTTTACGAAATTCTCCATTCGCATTCAGCGCATCCATAACTTTCAGGCGGTTGCTGCGAAGCCTGCTAAAAGTCTGAATAGCAAATTACAATTGCCTTGCAGAGACAATGTAGTTAATACTAAAAATGATAAAATGAAAAACCTGTCTGAATAAGAATTATTCAAACGAAAGAAATTAGCCTGTGGTTTGTGAGGCTAATATTAAGCAATAACAAATTTAAGAATTGTGCCCAAAATAGTTGCTTTTAGAATTCGGGGCAAATATAGTCCTTTTTTTGTAAATCCCCTAAATCTACAGTCAAAATGTAGATTCAGGGGATATTGAGTATAAAGAGTATTGAATTGAACTATCAGAATATATATTGTACACCAAACTGGTATCCGATATACAGTTGTTGCAGTTTGGTAGACCCAGTCTTTTTCCATAAGGAATGGTTCGGGAATATTTTGCTGTTGCTTACATCTTTGGTCATCATGTAGTTTATGCCTACCCCTCCGAATAGCTCAATGTGCTTCCCGATTCTGAAGGACGGAATGAGTGAGTATCCAGTATTCAAAACAGGTTCATCCGAATCGTTTCCGATGGTTGAGGCTTTAAGTTCATTGTTAATCCTGAACCAGGAAGTAACGGGAATATGAGCGCCGAATCCACCTTCAGCCACCAATGAGTTATTTTCAGTTTTATGGTTATATCCAACGCCTATAATGCCATAAGTGTATCTGCCGCCCGAACGGAATGTGGCTACCGTACTTCCCAGTGCATCATAAGTGACGGCAACCCCCATCTCACCATTTTTAATGATGTTGATTAATCCGATGGGGCAGTCACTCTTATTCGCTATATTGACCAGTCCGGCAAATTGTACGCCATTGACCTCTTTTGCAATGTTGACTAATCCGGCAACCTGCAAGCCGTTTACTTCTTTGGCAATATTGACTAATCCGGCGAATTGGAACCCGGTCATTTCAGAAGCTGTATTTGCCAACCCTGCCATCTGGAAACCACTGAACTTATGCTTATTTATATTAGCCAGTCCTGCAGACTGCACTCCCTGTCCGTTATTTCCTACATAGTTTGAAAGTCCTGCCATCTGGAAACCTTTGGCATCATTCAGAATAATGTTTGAAATACCTCCCCAAGTGAATGCCTCTTCGTTTCTGGAAATGCCTACAAGTAAGTTGAGTGAAACAGTATTCGTATACTGATGCGAATAGACTCCATTGGTACTCAGGGGCGGGACAAAGCTCAATTGAAATACGGTTTTCTTGTCTTCATTGGATTGAGCAAACAATGCGCTATAAACTAATACACATAGTATTAAAACTAAAATCTTCTTCATCATTTTGGTTTTCTTTGTTACTAATCTTTATATTTCTATCATCTTGATTTCGGTTACAAAGGTAAGTTTAATAATTCTTCCTTAGAGAGTTTGTAGACGAACCATACTGTTTCTTATGACGAAATGATGAATATGAGTGATTATTCCCATAATTTCTTTGGTGTGATAAACCAATCCTCAGCATGCGATAAACTAACTCCCAGAATGCAAGAATCTATTCTCGAAGATGCATAAAACTATTCATACTATAACTGTTATTGAATCTTACAACAACTGTGCTACTTTCTTACAATAGATATAATTCTATCTTACAACAACTGTTGTAAGAATAAAAATGTGCATTCTGAGAATTAGTTTCTTGCATTGTGGCGATTACTTCCTTGCATCGTTGTTACTCTTTTTGTTGGCACCGAAATTTGCTATTCGCGTTCTATATCTTGCATCCTGAATTTTGCTTGGGTATAAATTAGTATCTTTGTTATTCATTTTAACCACGACATTTCAGATGGATGGCAATTTTTTTATATATACCGATATATCTGCCCTTCCTGCAGATGAACATGAAGCGTATTTGGCAGAAGGATTTGGTGGAGTTTGCACAGGTGGAACGGCTGTAATAGAGGTTTTTTCAGTCAGCCGCCGGATATCTAAAAACGACCTGGTGACAGTTTTGCCGTTACAGTCAGTATTAATCCGTGAGGTAAGTCCCGATTTCTCTATGACTTTCTTCAAAATAGATAAAACGATGTTCTTGGATACCATGAGTAGCCTGGGGAAGATTACTCCTGATTTTTTCTTTTATATGCGGAAGAATTTTCAGGTTCGGTTGACTCGGGGTGAAGTTCAGAGATTTCTTGGTTTTTGTCGTGCAATTGATTTTCGGAACAGTTCTGACGATCCCGCTTTCCGGCGGGAAACCATATTGCACTTGTTGCGTATCTTTTATTGGGATTTCTACGTTCATTTCCGCAAGACCGTAAGCCGGGAGGGAGTTCCCATCCCCTTGAACTCTAATAAGGAGAATATTGCTTTCCGGTTTGCAATGCTGGTCTATGAACACTATAAGCAACATAAAGAAATGGCGTTTTATGCGGACAAGCTGTGCATAACTCCTCAATATCTGACCCGAGTTATTCAGGAGGTAAATGGTCAGTCGGCCCGCGAGTTACTTGCAGATCATGTTGTACTGGAAGTGAAGGCACTGCTTCGAGACGCTAATCTTGACATAAAAGACATTGTGCGGCAGACGGGTTTTTCAAACCAATCGTCGTTAAGTCGCTTTTTTCGTCGGCATACGGGTATGTCTCCGACAGAATACCGGCGTACAATTCACATTATTCGCTAACTACAAAAACTGATAAATGGAACGACTGGAAACACAAACTTGCAATGGAGATAGTACATCTTTTGAAAAAGAGATGCTGGCATTGTTAGATGAGCAGATTTTCTTGACAGATAGCGTGTTCGCCCGTCTGCCGATGGGTGTGGAAATTTACGATGCATCAGGTATACTCCGTTGCTTAAACGAACGGGCACGACTTATGTATGGTGTTGAGCTTGATGCGGTAATAAACAAAGTCAATCTGTTTAAAAGTCCTTATGTGGACGAGGCGCTTTTAGCGAGAATTCAATCCGGAGACGACATTGTGCTTGAATTTGAATATGATTTCGACCGGATGAATAAAGAGTATTTCCATACTTCCAATAAAGATACCATTATCTACGAGGTCAAGATTGTTCCGATAACCAATAAGCAGGGGACTATCGTAGGTCATATATTGCTCACCAATGATGTGACCTCTACCAAAGAGGCGGAGTATCGGACTGAAGAAAGTAAGAAAAACCTGGAGATGGCGATGGAGGCTGCGAATATGTCTTCATGGGTATACGACGTGTACAAAATGGAGTTCGGGATATTGCATGGAAATTCTGTTTTCAAAAGTGGTATGTCCTTGGAGCAATTGTTACCGATGCTTCATCCGCAGGACTGCGCTCCGTTAAGGGAACTCTTTTCCCGGCTGATAAACAAAGAAGTCCTGCAGGGGCAGCTCACAGTACGTGTTTTCAATGAACAGGAAGGAGAATTCCGGCATTATGAGAGCCGTATGCGGCTTTCGACCGAGCATTTTGGTAAATTGCAGATTGTAGGTACCTTGCTGGATGTAACTGAAAAGCTCCGGATGGCAAAAAAGACACAGGATCTTTTAGTTAAGCGTGAACTGGCCATGAAGGTCAACGATATAGTTCATTGGGATTTCAACGTGCAGATGCAAACATTCGAAGCTTACAATGATCCGGTGAACGATTATGCTTCCGATAAGTTGATATCCTTGGAAGAGTACTTGAATGTGATTCATCCCGAAGACAGGTCTTTGGTCAATGATGCGCTGCAATCTATGCTGTTGGGGCGGAATATGAATATAAATCTCACCTGCCGTATTCAGACCAGGTATGATAATACATGGCAATATTGCAATATTACGGGTGTTCCTTTCGAATTCGGAGAGGGCGGAGAGGTTATCCGTTATACCGGCTTTAGACAGAATATTTCCAAACTCCATCAGTTGAACGAGGAGCTTAAAGAACGGAACTACAAGATGGAGCTGACTTTTAAGACTGTGGGTATGTCCTATTGGGATTACGATGTGAAGACCCGGCAATATCGGTCATTCAATGATCCGGTGAATGATTTTAATCCCGAAAAAGCAATTATGCCCGAGGATTATTTGAAAGCTGCCCATCCTGAGGATACGGAACGTGTTCGTGAAAATATGGTCGGCATGTCTGCCGGGCAGTATAAGGAGTTCTCGCTTCAGTATCGTTCCCGTACCAAATGGGATCAAGATTGGCAGACACTAATTGTTACCGGGCTTCCGTCTGAACGTGACAAGAAGGGAAACGTCATTCGCTATACCGGTATCGCTTTCAACAATACGAAGTGGGAAAAAATGGCTCAGGAACTGAAAGAGATGAAGGATAAGGCCGAGCTCTCCGACCGGTTGAAGTCGGCATTTCTGGCCAATATGAGTCATGAAATACGTACACCGCTGAACGCCATTGTAGGGTTCTCCGAATTGCTGGTCGACAGTGACGACCCGGATGAAAAGAAGGAGTATTGGCATATCATCGAGTCCAACAATGACCTGTTGTTGCGACTTATCAATGACATTCTGGATCTTTCGAAGATTGAGTCGGGAATTATTGATCGGAAACGTGAACGGTTTAACCTGACACAACTGTGCAATGAACTCTATGTGATGATGCGGTCGAAGATTCCGAACGCTGACGTGGAGTTGGTCCAAGATAATCCTTGTTCGGAATGTTGGATTTTCCTCGACAGTAACCGGCTTAAGCAGGTATGGATGAACTTCCTGACTAATGCGGTAAAATATACCAGATCGGGATATATCAGAATGGGATACTCGGTTGAAAAAGACGGAATTCGGTTTTATGTGGAGGATACGGGGACGGGTATCCCTAAAGAACTACAGGATCGGGTTTTCGGTCGTTTCCAGAAGTTGAATGAATTTGTTCAAGGTACAGGACTTGGATTGGCAATCTCCCGGGCAATTGTTGAAGCTGCGGGTGGAGAGATCGGATTCACTTCTGAACAGGGGATTGGATCGACCTTTTGGGCATGGGTTCCGTGTGAGATCTTTCAGCATGGAGACGTCGGTTGCCCGGAAACAACTCTTCCAAACCGTCGTCCGGTGTTTAGCGAAGACAGTGACAGGAAACTCAGAATTCTGGTGGCTGAAGATAACGACAGCAATTTCTTGTTAGTGCGGAGTATTCTTAAGGATTACGACTTGTTACGGGTGACCAATGGGGTAGAGGCTGTTGAGGAGATTCGCAATGGGAAGTTTGATTTCGTGCTTATGGATTTGAAAATGCCTGTTATGGACGGTTTGGTAGCTACTCGGAAGATTCGGGAGTTCAATAGTGACATCCCGATTGTAGCACTTACAGCCAATGCTTTCGATGCTGACCGCGCCAGTGCTATGGATGCCGGATGTAATGCTTTCTTGCCTAAGCCGGTAAAACGGAAGCAACTGTTTGAACTCCTTTCAGGGGCCTGTCGGTAAGTTTGAGATAAATAGTAATTCGCTTGTTTAGTGTGCTTCGGTAGCAGCTCTTGGAATAACTTCTACTTTATTCTAACTCTGTTGCGCAGATATCGATTGTATTCAGTGCGTCCGAGATATCAGTCGGGGTTATCCCTTGACATTCAATTCTCAGTATCTTCTCCCAGTCTTCAAAGTCTACGTTCCATACGTGGATCTGCGGATATTGGGTGAATAACTTTTCTATTTTCTTTATTTCCCGCCTCTTTTCTATAGAAGTCCGGAAGATTAAAATATTGTCTGTCATTGCGATAACTTATTTAATACCACTTATGTTATTTAGTCTGTTTAGTCTTTCTGGAAGCACTTCGTTTGATGCAAAGATAAGCCGAATAATCTTTCCGTAAAAAGTTTGTAGACCAAGCTACAGATTCCTTATGACGAAATTAAGAATATGAGTGACCAACTTCGTTTTCCTGTATATTCATACCGCTTCATTGGGTTTGCAAAAATAGTGCCCCGATATCAGATTTGGTTGTCCATTCTTGCTAATCTGATGCTGGCTGCAAATAATATGCAAAAATAGCGTTCGGATTTATGAAATGTGCTTAATGAAAGAGGCGATGAGGTTGTGAAGGATGTATTCTTTCGATCTGGCGGATAGCCTGTACTGTCTATTTTTTTATATGCTTCAAAGGCAATCGTGGGAACAACTTCCTGAACCGTACCAAATGTGTCGTAATATTGCTTCCGGCTATAATAAATGTCACAGCTAGGATAATCAATACAATTCCGCAACACAATCTGAGTGTCAGACTTTCCCCGAAGATCGTTACTCCGAAGAATACAGCCGTTACAGGTTCCAAAGCTCCGAGGATGGCTGTAGGGGTAGAACCTATATATTGCACAGCTTGCGTAGTGCAGAGGAAGGATATGGCTGTGGGGAAGATTGCCAATGCAATCAGGTTCCCCCATAAATACCATTTATCGACAACATGCAGGCTCTGCCCGAAATCTACACGGACTAAAAAGAGCGACAGACCGAAAAGCAATACATAAAAAGTAACTTTAAGCGTTGCCACATCCTTTAATATCGGTCGGTTTACCCCTACGATATAAATAGCGTAGGAGAGGGCCGATGCCATGACTAACCCAACACCAACCAGGCTAAGCGTTGTACCGTCTCCTCCTTTATATAGTAACCCAATACCACTTAAAGCCAGAAAGATGCATAAGACTGTTTGTAATGTGATTTTCTCTTTGAAAGCGACAGCCATAATCAGTGCCACCAAAATAGGATAGACAAACAGTATTGTTGAGGCAATACCGGCTTCCATATAGTTATAGCTTTGAAACAGGGTAAGAGAAGAAATGGCGACCAACCATCCCAGTATGACTAACGGCAATATTTCTTTCCGCTTTAGACTGAAACTTCTACCTCTCGCTTTGAGCATAATCCCCAGGATGGGAATGGCAAACAGATATCTGAAGAAAAGAACAGAATCCGGATTCATACCTTCCTTATATAGCGGAAGGGTAAAGAGGGGATTCATACCATAAGTGGCGGCAGCAACGGCTCCCAATATATATCCTTTGACCTTTGTATTCATAAACACTAAATAATTTCTTAGTTCTGGTTTTCTTTGGGGGTGCAAAGGTAAATCTTTCCTTTATATATTGTCATTACAAACCTCTTAATTTTTGCTTTTTCCTGCCTTGGATGACTTCAGTTTTCGTATTCTCAAAATATTATTTATCTTTGCGCCATGACAAAGACATTCAAATCGGATTTGGTTTAATAAACAATCTGTGTTTCTGATACAGATTGTCCCTTCGTTTACTCTCGGATAACTCCTTTCGAGAGTAGTTTTCTATTATTATAATTCAAGTTTAATCTGCGTACAATGATGAAGGCATTGTTATGCTTTCCGTGTATGCAAAATACATTAAGAAAATGAGTAACGAAAATAAAACAATTCACGATTTCGAACTTAAATTAATCTGTGATTTCTTCTCCAATATGGAACGCCAAGGACCCGGAAGTCCTGACGTAACACTGAAAGCGCTGAGCTTTATAGATAACCTCACCGACAAATCCCTTATCGCCGACATCGGTTGTGGAACAGGAGGACAAACAATGGTATTGGCCGGACACATTCCCGGGCAGATCACCGGACTTGACCTTTTTCCCGACTTTATTGATATCTTCAATCGCAATGCAAGGCAATCAGGTTTGCAGGACAGAGTGAAAGGTATTGTCGGTTCTATGGATAACCTTCCTTTTCAGAATGAGGAATTAGACCTGATCTGGTCGGAAGGAGCCATTTATAATATTGGTTTTGAACGGGGACTGAATGAGTGGCGTAGATATTTGAAACCAGGAGGATACATTGCTGTTTCTGAAAGTTCGTGGTTTACTGACGAACGTCCTGCAGAAATCAATGACTTCTGGGTGAATGCGTATCCTGAAATAGATACGATTCCGGGTCAGGTGGCCAAGATACACAAAGCAGGTTATCTTCCCGTCGCTACATTTATTCTGCCGGAAAATTGCTGGACAGAGCATTACTTTGCTGCAAAGATTGAAGCTCAGAAAATCTTCCTTCATAAATATGCGGGAAATAAGATCGCCGAAGAATTCAGTTCGCTTCAGTTTGATGAAGAAGAACTATACAACAAGTATAAAGCATTCTACGGTTATACATTTTTCATTGCAAAAAAGATAGAACAATGATTTATTTGAATAATTATGGTTGGAATGACAAGTTAAGCCAACTAAAGCAAGAGTCAACATATAATGCCCTTACACATGGACGTATATCCATCGTACACCGCACATGTTACGAGGTCGTTTCAGAAAACGGCCTGTTTCAGTGCGAACTGACGGGGAATATGATGTATGGAAAATCAGACATTGAACTCCCTTGTACCGGTGATTGGGTGCTTTTTCAACCATTCGACGAACATAAAGGGATTATAGTGGATATGCTGCCTCGTGAACGGACTTTATATCGCAAGAAAAACGGAACGGTTGCCGATAAACAGGCCATTGCCTCGTATGTTGACAAGGCATTTATCGTGCAAAGTCTTGATGATAATTTCAATGTTCGCAGAGCTGAGCGTTTCATGGTTCAGATGCAGGAAGAGAATATTAATCCTGTATTGGTGTTCAATAAGGCTGATTTAGGGTTTGACAAGCAGAAAGTTGAAGAACAGATCAGGCACATTGCCCGTCAGATACCGGTGTTTTTTACAAGTATTCATCAACCTCAGACGATTCTCCAATTACGGGAGTTTATATCGGCAGGCGAAACGGTTGTGTTTGTCGGCTCTTCAGGTGTAGGGAAAAGTTCTCTGGTGAATGCGCTTTGCGAGAAATCGGTATTGCTAACGTCTGATATCAGCCTGTCCACGGGAAAAGGAAGACATACTTCTACTCGTCGGGAGATGGTATTGATGGACAGTTCAGGTGTATTAATCGATACTCCGGGCGTCCGGGAATTTGGCTTGGCCATTGACGATCCCGATTCTCTTGCAGAGGTATTGGAGATTTCAGATTATGCTGCATCATGTCGTTTCAAGGATTGCAAGCACATCAACGAACCCGGATGTGCCGTTTTAGAAGCGGTAAGTAGTGGCGTATTGGACCGTAAGGTTTATGAAAGTTATCTGAAACTTCGACGGGAAGCGTGGCATTTCTCTACTTCCGAACATGAAAAGCGTAAAAGGGATAAATCCTTTTCAAAACTCGTGGATGAGGTGAAGAAGCGTAAGGTAAGTCGCTAATTTCTATTATAAGAGTGTGTCATTTACCTATTGGGTTTGTGACACACTTTCATTTTACATTTTCAGTGAATTATAAAAACGTAGGTGTGAACTCGATGCCTAAGGCGCGGGCAATATAACTTCTTGCCGTACCAACCTTCTCTGCTAACTCCTGTTGAGTTATCTTTAGTTTGTAAACTCTTGCAGATATTTAACTCTGATTTTTCTATACTATACTTTCACAATCGAGGAAACTATAGTCAGGGTTCATAGCTCTTGATACAGTTTTGCCGGGACACTTTTCTTCTGTAATGCTAGTAGAAGTGTTTTATTTCCGTTTCCTGTAAAAGCCGCCCCTATTACTTTGGGGTCGAGTGGAAATTCTTGTACCTTTGCACTCGTTTTTAGAAAAGAAGAATCACGATGATCAATAAATATGAAGAACGTCTGGGAACCGAGCGTATGTTGCCACTGGTTTTCAAGATGGCGCTTCCGGCAGTAGCAGCACAATTCGTCAATTTGCTTTATAGCATTGTCGACCGTATCTATATCGGACACATACCGGGCATCGGGACGGATGCATTGGCAGGCGTAGGGGTGACAATTTCTCTCGTGGTATTGATTTCTTCTTTTTCAGCAATAGTGGGCGGTGGTGGTGCACCGTTGGCTGCCATAGCCCTCGGACAAGGTGACCGCCAGCGTGCCGGAAAGATATTGGGGAATGGTTTTACCTTGCTGATTCTATTTACGTTAATTACTTCCTTCATTGCCTATACCTTCATGGAGCCTATCCTGCTCTTTACAGGCGCTTCGGAACATACATTGGGCTATGCGGTCGATTACCTTTCCATTTATTTGCTGGGAACTGTTTTTGTAGAGATTTCCACCGGGCTGAATTCCTTTATCAATGCGCAGGGGCGTCCTGCCATTGCCATGTACTCTGTCTTAATCGGAGCTTTATTAAATATCATTCTTGATCCTATTTTTATCTTCTGGTTTGATATGGGGGTGAAAGGTGCTGCTTTGGCTACGGTGATTTCTCAGGCTTGCAGTGCCGCATGGGTACTGTCTTTCCTGTTCTCCCGGAAGGCTTCTCTGCCTTTGGAGAGGCGCTATATGAAGTTGAATCGGGGAATTGTTGTTGCGATGCTGGGATTGGGAGTATCTCCGTTCATTATGGCCAGTACAGAGAGTTTGGTGGGCTTTGTGCTGAATAGTAGCTTGAAAGATTTTGGAGATATTTACGTCAGTGCGTTGACGATATTACAGACTTCGATGCAATTTGCCAGTGTGCCGCTGACGGGGTTTGCGCAAGGCTTTATTCCGATTGTAAGTTATAATTATGGCCATGGTGACAAGCAGCGTGTGAAGGACTGTTTCCGTATTGCACTGATTACCATGTTCTCTTTTAATCTAATTCTGATGTTGCTTATGATCCTGTTCCCGTCAACGGTTGCATCTGCTTTTACAAGTGATGAAAAGTTGATAGAAACGGTCCGTTGGACCATGCCTGTCTTTCTGGGTGGTATGACCATTTTCGGCTTGCAACGTGCCTGTCAGAATATGTTTGTTGCATTGGGGCAGGCTAAGATATCCATTTTTATCGCTTTGCTCCGCAAGGCCATTCTGTTGATTCCGTTAGCATTGATACTGCCGCATTATATGGGAGTGACCGGAGTATATGCGGCTGAGGCTATATCCGATGCTACGGCTGCAATTTGCTGTACGCTGTTGTTCTTTTGGCAGTTTCCTAAGATTTTGGGTAAGATGAAATAAGGTGGATAGAAGCCTTCCGACTACTTTAAAGTGATTACTTTCATCTTATTAGTTTGATAATAGAGAAACTTTGATTAACTTTGTAAGTGCTCATATAATAGTAATTATTGAATGAAAAATGGAATAAATGATAATATATTATCACTTATAAGTAGAACTCCGGATTCATTGATGCTGGGTATTGCTGAACGTGTAAAGTTGAGGCGACTGGAAAAGGGATGGACGCAAAATATGCTTGCTGCGAAATCAGGAGTTTCTTTGGCTTCTTATAGGCGCTTTGAATCGTCAGGGGAAATGTCCTTACGTTCACTGGTGATGCTTGCCTTTGCGCTGGATATGACCGATGAATTCGAAGCTCTTTTCAACAGTAAGACCTATCAAAGTATTGATGATATACTAAGGGCAGGGCAACTAAAACAACGAAAACGGGGGAGTAGAAATGGATAATATTTCAATAATAGAGGTCTTTATATCTGGCAGGCGCATAGGGCGAATGGCTCTTACGCCTGAAGGTATGTGTGGTTTTGAATACGATGCGGATTGGATACAGACCGGTTTCTCAATATCTCCATTCTATTTACCGTTGAAATCGGGATTGATAATGGCTAAGCGAGATCCGTTTGTCGGAAACTTCGGAGTATTTGATGATAGCTTACCTGATGGTTGGGGTAATCTTCTGCTTGATCGCTATTTGCAAGAAAGAGGAATAGATCCATATAAGTTGAATATTTTAGAACGGTTATCTCTTATTGGCTCCACAGGACGTGGTGCGTTGGAATATTACCCGGATAAAAGTGTTGTAAGTGATGCTGAGTATCTCAATTTTGATAGCTTGGCAAAAGAAGTTGCAAAGATACTTGAGAGCAAGGAAAGTAAAGGGTCGGTAGACCTGCTTTATAAATATGGAGGTTCATCGGGTGGTGCCCGTCCCAAAATATTTACCAAAGTAGATGGTCGTGAATGGCTTGTGAAATTTAAGGCTACAAATGATCCTGTTGATGTGGGAGAGATCGAGTACAACTATTCATTGCTCGCTCGTGATTGTGGAATACGGATGGCAGAAACTCGCTTGTTTGATAATCGTTACTTTGGAGTCGAACGATTTGACAGAGTTCCTCAAGGTAAAATCCATACGGTAAGTGCAGCAGGATTACTTCACGCTAACTATCGGATTCCAAGCCTTGATTACTCTATATTGCTTAAACTAACACTGAATCTTACCAAGGATATGGAGCAAGTAGCAGAAATGTTTCGATTGATGGTGTTCAATGTATTGATTTCAAATAGGGATGATCATGCCAAAAACTTGTCTTTCCAATGGGCTAACGGAGCATGGAAACTTTCGCCGGCTTATGACCTTTTACCAAGTAACGGTTTTAATGGTTACCACACCACGACTATAAATGGAAAAGGAGAACCTGCACTTGCTGACGTCATTACGTTGGCAGCTGAAATAGGGCTATCAAAACAATATGCAACTCAGACCATAGAAGAATTGACAGAGAAATGTGTTACCAAAAAGATGGTAAAATTCAGGTTGAGATAATTACCGATTTGATGAGTATCATTTAGCTTATAACTTGATCGGTTTTAGTCGTATGGTAAAGAAAAAAACTCATATAGACTTCTGTCATGAATTGAAAGCACAGAATTTAAAAGTTACTGTCTTGGGAACATACAAGGATTACAACTCTAAAATTGCTGTAAGATGCGATAAATGTGGTTGTGAATGGTCGCCGCGTGCAGGAAGTCTATTGCACGGACATGGCTGTCCCAGGTGTGCCGGAGTCAAACTGAAATCTCATGCGGAGTTTGTGAAAGACTTAAAATCCTTGAGAGATGACGTTATCATAACTGGCCGGTATGTGAAGGCACTCGAAAAAACTAAATTCAGATTCTTGAAATGTGGACATGAGTGTGATATCACTCCTGCACATGTTCTTAGTGGCAGGGGATGTCCGGAATGTGGACGATCCCAGAAAGGAGCGTCTCAGCGCTTGACGATGGAGATCTTTTTGGAGCGTCTCCATAAAATCGACCCGAATCTTGTTGTCAGCGAAGGTGCAATGTATATAAACAATCATACACTTATGCCGCTTCATTGTAATGCCTGCGGATATGAGTATCAAATAAGACCTCACGATGTTCTGAACCAACGTGGCTGTCCTAACTGTCACAGGTCCTGCACCTCCTTTTTAGAGCAGTTCATATATCACTCATTTGCTCATATTCTGGGCGAATCTAAAGTCATGTCAAGAGAAAAAACGGTGATAGGAGTTGAATTAGACATATATGTGCCTGATTTAAAAGTAGCTGTAGAGCCCGGTTCGTGGCACTGGCATAAAAATATGGTAGCGAAAGACTGGGAAAAGCATCTATTGTGCAAAGATAAAGGCATCAAACTCATAACTATATACGACCACTATGATGATGCAACAGCTCCTTTCGATAATTGCCTGGTGACACATTGCGATCTTGTTTCTCGCCGGAATACAGATAAACTGATTGAAATAACAAAAAAGGTTCTCTCCGAATTCGGATTAAATTCGAACCTTGGTACAAGTGAGTGGGAAAAAATTAAGAAGAATGCTCAAATTGATTCAAGACGAATGAGCACTGAGGAATTTAGAGAAGAACTGTCTAAAATAAATGATAAGATTGAAATTATTGGTGATTTTGCAGGAGCTAATAATAGAATTAAAGCACAATGTAAAGTCTGTAATCATGAATGGCATGTGAGACCGTCTTCTTTACGTTTAAGTTCGGGATGTCCTAAATGTGCCGGTACTTTAAAAATGACACATAATGACTTTGTTGAAAGATTAAATTCATTACAGCCCAATATTATCCCTCTGGCAGAATATATCAATATTGATACTTCTATAAGAATAAAATGTAAAGTATGTGGCTATATATGGTCTACCCAACCCTATCATCTTGTAGCGAAATATGATAGAACAGGCTGTCCGAAATGTGCCAATAAAGCACGGAGAACCCATGATGATTTTGTTGAGGAAATCGCAAAGCTGTTGCCTACAATTAAAGTTATAGGAACCTATGTAAGTAGGAATAAACCCATATTAGTACAATGTAGTGAATGTGGCAAGACCTGGCAGGCATATCCGGGAAATTTATTGCGGGGAAGCAGCTGTAAAAGCTGTAAATTCAAGAATACAGTGCAACAAAGAAGTAAGAAGATAAGGTGTATCACCACCGGAGAAATATTCAATACATTTAAAGAAGCTGCCGAAAAATACAATATAAGCTGCTCGACAATCTGTCTGTGTTGTAATGATAGCTCTAAGCGTAAGCATGCCGGAGGATTGGAGTGGGAGTATACTATACTGTGAATCACGCTTTTTCTATGTTTCGGGCTTTACTAATTTACAGCCTCTGATATTTCCAGACGAAATCTCTTCAAACCAAAGTAGGAAGAAAACCCCATCGTTTCCTTCCTACCCGATTCTTTATTTTCAGAAGTTTTTTTATTATGTCACAAAGACCTTTTTCATCATTTCTTCTTCATTTCCTATTTACGGTGCTTCTGTCACATTAACTGTTACCGTCACCTTCTTTGCCACATCCGACAGATTCTGTATCTCAAAGGTTGCCGCCGCATTTACCGGAAATGGTCCTGTGGGGAAATCCTTTGCATTTTGGTCCAGCGTCAAGGTATAGTCTATAGCCTCGGTGCTATGTCCTTCCATCTTATCCGTTTTCAGCCAGGCTGGCAAACCGACAATCCGGCTACCGCCTTTGGCAGTCACAGTAAGTTTCATGGACGAGGTGGTTCCGGCATTGGCCTGTTTCTGCATGCTGAGTGTTCCTGTGATCACATCCGGTGATTCACTTCCGGCAGTGTAGGTATTTGCCGCATCCGGTTCGGACGGCGTGCCCGTTGCCGCAGCAATTTCCGGTACTCCTACGGCTGCTTTCACTGCAATCTGGCTTTCTTCGCGTCCCGCCTTGCTGCGCAATAAGATGATGGCTTTCGGGAAAAGATTCCCTGAATAGCTATCGGCTTTTGACACTTTACAAGTATAAGATGCCGATCCGGCACGGGTTACCGGTGTGATTTCCGTCTTCAGCCACTCGGCACCGCCACCCGCGGAACTTGTATAGACAATGCTGCATTCCGCTTCCGAATTGCTGGTGAAAGGAATACTGAAATACTCAGTCTCATCCGGGGAGACGGTGGCTGTATTGTTACCCGCAATAGTGGTTGCTCCCACTCCTGTCAGTGTCCCGATAGCCAGCTCATTTTCCGGCTGATACTCAAAGTCCCCGCCATCCGTCCAGTCCGAAACGGTGATGTTCACATCCAGCTTGAACGGGTCGGCATCAGTGATGCGCACCGTGTAGCGGTGGTTAGGCTTCACCTCGATATAACCGCCTGTGCCCGCTACCGACTGCTCAAACTCTACCATGTAACTCACCTCCTGCGGTATATCCGTCTGGTTCAGCGCATACTTTCCCTTGATAATCAGATACCCCTTGTCGGCAATCGGACTGGGATAACTGTAGAAAGCCCCTGTCTGTATTCCCTTATTGGCATTGGCGCCGTCAAAGTCACGGTCGGGGTAGGTGATAAGCGTCTTGTCCGGATCGGCATCTTCCACGGGAACCACCGGAAAGAAGGTAACGCCTTTGCGACCGTGCCCCATCGATACGCCGGTGATGGTGAGATGTGACAATTTTTCGTCATTGATGATATCGAAACGGGAGACGATACGCGACAGCGTCATATTGATGCGGGTACGGGAGCCCATACTGATATCCCGCAGGTCGAGCGCAGGGCTGTAGGAACCTACCATCGGCAGGGGTGTCAGCAAGATGTCCGTATCCTCGGTGGGGTCCAGCAACGGAGTGGTAAAGGTGAGGAAATCCGTTTCAGTGGGAATCCCCGCTTTGGTCACAATGTTATAGTCCGCACCCGGTGAACTCTGTTCCAGCGCTACGAAATTGGTGTATTCCGCTCCGGCTTTCAGCAATTTCGGCTGATTGGCAATGCAGTAGAATTTGGTGAACAGGCCTTTCTTAGGGCGCAGGGTGGCGAGTGCTACGTTGTCACCCTCCACGGTCAATATAATTTTCGTAGCGTTAGGTATCGTAGCACCGTCCGAACGATAACAGAACCGTTCCTGATAAGTATATGGCCCTTCCTCCTTGTCCGAAGAGAACACGTAAATATCCAGTGAAGTGATTTCATTCTCTTCGGTCGTGGCGATGGGGGCATCGGCGCGGGTAGTGCCTGCCGTCTTTATGTTCAGCTTGTTCTGAAAGCCGAGGATGATTTCACGGCGTGTCGGGTCATTGACCAGCGAGTCATCACCGGGAGTAGTGGCCGACGGCACTTCCGCTTCGCTGCACCCCGCAAGGGACAGGGCAAGCAGGCCTATCACCCATGCGGAAAACTGTTTTCTATTTTTAATCATAATCTTATTGTTATTAATGGGTTACTGAATTAAGGAGCTACAGCAGCCGCACTCACCAGCACTGTCACGTCTTCCATGCCCGAGATATTGTTTTTCAGCACAATCGGCGCGGCTGTGAAGTCGGTTACGGCATCCTTCACGGTCAGAGTGAACGTCTGGCTACCGGTAGCATCCGTCGGAGTGGTTCTTGCAAAGGCAGTGGTCTCGGCAATGGTGAACCAGGACGACAGCGTGCTTGCCGTCACGCCTTGCGGAGAAGTAATTTTCACCTCAACGGTGCTTCCGTCAGTGCGGGGCACATCGGTAATCTTATAGTTATTGTAAGCGGCTCCGCCTGTTGTCCCCGTCAGTTCAATCGTTGTAATGGCAGGATCGAGCAATTCCACCGTCAATTCCAGTGTCTGAGTTGCGTCTCCCAGATTGATAATCTCGAACTTGCTGTTTACATCGCTGGTTGCCGTAACGTCTTTCAGCATAAGCGTGTAGTACTCTTCCACCGGAGTAGAAACAGAAACATCCGTGGCGGGAGTACCCGTCGTGCTTGGCGCAGGGCCTGATTTGCTCTTCGAAACTTCCAGCCAGGGAAGCTGATTATTCAATACTAATTTCGTTCCGAACGGACAGCTTGCCCCGAGTGTGATGCTGCTCTTGCTCGTTTTATACATCGTAAGTTTACCATTCGCCTGATCGTATAAGTTGAAGTTCCCCGTAGACGCATCCGGTGTGGCAAAATCCAGTACCGGTGCCGTGGCGGGCGGCACAATGGCCAGCGTAGTATAAACCGATTCGTCCTGTGAAGCCGATTCATTGGCCAGGGTCAGTGTAACGGGAACATAAGGAGTGGCGGCAGTCAGCGTATATTTGAAGGTCATGGTAGTGGTGGTCACTCCGTCCACGACTTCCGACTTGTAGGCAGCATCGTCATGCTCCAGCCAGTCGATGTCCCATCCCGTTGTGGTGCTGAACTTTGGTTGTACCTTGCCGCTGGCCGTAGCGGTCAGCGTGATGATTTTCTCCGTACCGTCGGCCGTCACGTTGATTTCTTTGGTGGCGACGTCCGCATCGGTTCCTTCCACATTCAGGGCGGTCACTACGGGCGCGGCATTGTCGGGCTTGACGATGACTCCGCCGCCACTGGTCCAGTCCACAATTTCAAAGAAGGCGGTGATGGTGGCTTCCATTACTTCCTTTATGTGCAGGGTGTAGCGGGTGTTGGCCACTACGTCTATGAATGCAGTCGCTCCGCCGGTATCGGGAGCACGCTGTATGTCGAGATGGTATTCCACGGGCACAGGGTCTTTCTGCATCGGGTTCTGGTATTTGCCTTTGATGATGAGGAACGCCTCGTCCGTGTCTTTCAAAGGATAGGTGTAGAGGGCACTCTCCGTCACTCCCTGATTGGCTTTGGGCAGCATCAGATAGCTGCCTTCGGTTACGGGGTACTTAATGAGACTGGCAGTACGACCGGCATCATCCAGTGTGGTCAGCGTCCCCGGCATCACGGTAGCCTGGTTGCGTCCGTTTCCCAGCGCGACGCTTTCAATGATCAGTCCCGTCTTGGCGGATTCATTGTCGATGTCGAAGCGGCTCACGCGGCGTTTCAGTTCGATGTTCACCGTGGCGATATTGCCCAGTATCTTCGTTGTGCCGCTTCCGGTCATTACTAATGGAGTGCCCAGGGCGGTGCCTGCCGGCTCCAGTTTGGCGGTACAGTACTTCTCAAAGTCCGTGGCTTTCGTGCCGTCGGTTTCTATGGCTCCGGTGGCGGCGTTGGTTTTCACCGCTACCAGAGGGTCTATCGGGTCTCCGTCGGCTTTGTAGAGCGTGGTGCTGTTGGCCACGCAATACAGTTTCAGGTTGGGGATACCCTTCAGCTCCGTCGGGAAGATGGAGGCCTTGCGGGCGGTTCCGGCACCGCTCAGTTTGAAGGTTTTCGCTGCGGTGTCGTCCTGTGCGGCGGCTTTCCACGTTTCCAGATACTGGTAGTCTCCGCCGTCGGCGGTGGCTGCAAATACATAGATGTCCAGATTGTCAATCTGGTTCTCACTTTCGGAAGCGATGGCGCGGGTGTATTCCTGCGACTCTCCTCCGCCACTAAATACGAGACGGATCTCTTTGCCTACTCCTTTTCCCGGAGTATCGTCGGTGCCAAGCTCCCCCTGGCTGCATCCTGCAAGCAGGGCCAGCAGAGCCGACATCCAAAGCATGTTTTTCGTTTTCATCATTTGTCTATACTTTTTTTTGAAAGTTAATAATCTTATTGTGAGGCATTTCCCGGGCCGTACTGCTACGGGTGGCGTAGACGGTCAGCTACGTCGGTAGTAGACGGTCGTCTATGCCATCCGTAGGTGGCCACCTACGCCTGCCGTAGCAGTACGGCTGCCGCCGGACTATCCTAACGGGTCCTCTTCCAGACCTCCATCAGGACCGAGACCACCTCCATCGGGTGCTTTGCCTATATAGATGGTTTTCATCACGCTGCGCGGCACTTTCAGCATGGTCTTGCTGTTGCTGCCGAATTGTGTGGTTACTTTGAGTTCATACGTTCCGTCCGCCAGATCGGCAGGGATGATGAACGTCAGTTTCGAGGGATCGTTTGTCACCCAAAGGTCTTCGGCTACTTTGGTTTCCTTTCCTGAACTGCTTTTCAGGGTGATACCCACTGACGGGTCGGTTCCCACTACTTTCAGCTTGCCGCCTGTAAGGGTGAAGGCGCGTCCTGCCGTGGCCGAAGCATCCTGTGCACGGGTGGAGGCATCCTGTACGCCGCCGATGTACATGGCACTGCCTTTCTCGCCGATGATGCCCACTGTGGTTGCCTTGATGGCTTCCCGCAGGTCGGCGCCTACGTTGAAGTTCACCACGATGGAGTTCTTTGACGGATTCCAGGTGGAGTTTTCTATGACGCCGCGGAAAGCGACTGAGGCGTAATACAATCCCGTGTTCACACTCATGCCGGTCATCAGCATGCGTTTGATAACCCGTTTTTGCAGGTCGAAGACGTGGCGGATGGTTTCTTCACGCAGGCCGGAGTCCTCCGCTTTCAGTTCGGCGATGATGCGGTTTTCGTCCGCACTGCCGATGGATACGGGGACGAGGATCATATCCTCTTTGTTGTCTACGGTCACGGTGTTGTCCGCCAGTTGGCCGTTGATTTGATACTTGATTTCGTTTGCCATAATTTATAAATATTTATAATGAATACTATCGGTAAAACCGGAGTCTTGCCGTTGTTAATAATTCGAATAATTATGGCATGAGGAATGAGTCTCTTAGAGAAAAGCCAGGAGGGAGTTTCACAAAAAAAAATCATTCCAACATGCCAAAGAACGAAAGCTCGTTTGACATGTTGGAATGATTTTATAAATATAGGGCGTAGTCTAAAAACAAAACGCCTATGTACTATGTGATATTATAATAGTTCTATTTCCTTCACCGGTAAGCCGGTACACTGGGAAATTATCTCAAAGGAAACGCCTTGCTTTTTAAGATTGATGGCTATGAGATGACGTTCTTCCGCTTTTCCTTGAGCCATCCCTTGAGCCATCCCTTGAGCCATCCCTTGAGCCATCCCTCTGCGTTCCGCACTATTATACAGCGTCTTTTCCACGCTGATAATATCCCAGAATTTCTCGTATCCCGCCAATTGCGCATCGGTAAATGCCGATATTTCTAAAGCGTTAACGGCTTTTTTGACTTCGGAATTGGCCATCAATTCTTCCGGCACTTCACGGGTTTTTTCATTGATTTCGGTCAGGTATCGCAGCCATAGCACCTGCATCTTCTTCTCGGAATAGGAATGCGGGGTGAATTTAGGCAACTCTACAAAAATCAGTTGAAGACCGTCAATCACCTTGTCGGAGTTTTCCACATGAATCATCTGATAATGATGGTAGTATCCTTCCAGTGACGGTTCAAAGATCTCATTGACCAAATTCAGTGAATACACGGGCTGTAGCAACTCGTATTGCTCACCAACGTTCATCTGCCGTACGTATGCCTTGGAGGCGTTGAACAACACGCGCTGCTTAAATTCCGGCGACCAGATCATCTGCATTTCCACAATGAACTGTCTGCTTTCCTTATCTTTGCAGCGCACGTCAACGATGCTGTTTTTGCGCAAAGGATTCTCAGGAACCATCTCCGAAGGGAGATATTCAATATCGGTGATCTCCTGCCCGGCAGTCAGGGGGAGCAAGGCGTTCAGGAGACTCATTACCAAGTCGGGATGTTCACCAAATACGCGCTTGAAAGTCAGGTCTGCTTTAGGATCTAAGTATTTCATAATTCAGTTCTATTTAACACAGACAAAGATACGATATTAATCGTCAGGTAAATAGCAAAGTATATAAAAAATCATTCCAACATGTCAAAGAACGAAGGATTCTAAATCCTTATATTAGAGGCAAGCGGATTACAAATCCGCTTGAACGGGCTAATCGTGGATAATTAGGTAGGGGTACATTTTGGTGCTACTTTGGGATTCTGATATATCCATACTATAGCTAACTGTAAATGTCTTGCGAAACATTGCTTGCGCATCAGCGGAATAATGTTGTTTACCAATATCAAATATGCGTTTCATATAGTCTGAGTCAGCGTGCGAATTTTGAGCAAGTGTTCTATATTCACTCATACTAGGCATTCGCCATCCATTTCCTACATTACTTACGTCAGCGTCAGCGCCACTCGGAGTATTCGGACCACGATAAGGCATTACCCAAAATCCATTCAATCTATAAGCTGTTTTACCTTGACAGACAAGGATTTTCATATATAAGTCTATCTTATAGTCAGGAAAACGCGCATCTTTGGCAGTAAGCGTGTAATAATATAAATTGGGGTTGTTGCTGAATGTTGCCGTATTCTTAAAGTTTATATTAATTATATTCTTTATGCTGCCGGCATTTCCGCTTTGGCTTCCGCTGCTCACCTCTGTGTATTCCGAGGGATTGGTCGGAGCATTGTATCCTGCAGGAGATGTGAAGGTGAATGCAAACCCGGTTCGTCCACCGGTTTCTAAGTGTGCATTAATAGTGACATCTACATCACTCACTGCACGGGTAAAACTGATTCCCGCTGAGCTGCTTACTGTTGGTAATGATGATTTAAAAGTAACGGGGATGGTCTCACTCTTCGACTCATCCGATAAATTCTTTACGTAGAGCGTTCCGCCACTTATGTCATTTAATGAAAAGTTACTGTCTGAGGTTATCTTATATTTAATTACATAATTCTGTTCTTTGGCATCGGATTGCGTTAACTCGGCTTCCACCCCTGCGGGTAATTGCAATTTGCTGCCTCCCAAAGAATACACTTTCAGAGTGACCGTAGAATAATAGGTCGATTTTAACTGATATAGATTCAGTGTGCCCGATGAATATGAATTTATTGTAGGGTCTGAACTGACAAAGGTAATCGTAGGTTTCTGATGTTCTTTCGTGACATTCACTGTCATCCCCGTACCTCCGGCGGCGTTATCGAATACGATTTGCGTATCACTGAAATCATCCGCATCCTCGTTCAATTTAAAGATGAAGTCTGTTGTCTTGCTCTCCGGTGTGCCGCGTGTGGCTGCCGGTGTAATGTTTTTCAGCCATGCGGGATATTTCTTTACGGTAGGCTTGCTGTAACTATCCATTGTAATGGTGAATTGTCGGTCCTTGATGATGGGCATAGTAAGCGTGGCGGTGGTAGCCGCCACTCCCGACAGACTGATTCCATCTCCCGCGTTTGCCAACTGTAAGTTATTGATTTTATTGGGCAGCAATTTCACCTTGATACTCCCGGTTTTTGTTTCGTCCATATCATTCTTCAGGGTCACTGCAATCTCTTTTTCCGTAAGGTCAGTGGCATCTGTGCCTGCCCAACTGAAAGTGTATTTTTGCGTGGTGTTCGTGCTCGAAGTGGGGCTGACGGTGATACCTGAACCTTCCGGAAGCTCTATCTTACTTCCATTCTGGGATATGACGGTGATAGTGCCTGTGGATTTCTTTCCGGCAGCAGTCTGTACCATGTAAAGTGTTTGCTCGGAGGCATCCCAGTTGTTTATCCCTTCGGGAATCATTGTGTCGACGGTGGGTTTCACAAGAGGAGTATTGTCTATATTTACCAGTACCACTTCCTCGCCGCCTCCCGCTTTGTCGGTAAGGCGTACGACTCCTCGTGGATAGTTGTCGCCCGCATAATCTTCGTTAACGGATACTTTAAACTTCGCCTGCTTTGTGCCGTCCGCCCGTGTAGTGGAAACAGGGATTTCTTCCAGCTTCAACCAGCCGCCGGCCGGAGTGCCGCTCTGGTAGCCCAGCCTCGCTTCTATTCCGGCATTGGAACCGACAGTGACTACAAAGCTGCTGCCCGCCTTTACAGGCAACGTGATAGAACCGGTATTGGCGTCATAAATGGTTTCGCCGTCCGGCAACATATCGGATATGGCAATGGCGTCCAGTCCGTTGTCGGGTTCGTAATCCTCCACGTCATTGCCCGTTTCCCAGTCCACCAGACGGATGTTGGCTTGCAGTTCAAAAGGATCGGCCTCGGTTATCTGCACTGTGTAGCGGTGGTTATGGTTTATCTCGATTAGGCTTCCGTTACCATCGGTCACGCGTTCGAAGGGGATGCGGTAGGTTACCTCTTTCTTTTCATCCGTCAGATTCACTGCATACAATCCTTTCAGAATAAGGTATCCTGCATCTATAGCTTTACATGGGTAGCAATAGAAAGCCTTGGTGGTAGTTCCCGCATTAGCATTCAGTCCGTCGAAAAGGCGGTAGGGGTACATAATCAATTGGCCGGTTGCGGCGGGAACGCCGCCTAAAGGGCGGATGGGGAAGAGCGTAACCCCCTGTCTTCCGTTTCCCATGCTGATATCCGTGATCGTAAAATGAGACTTCGCGGCATCATTTACTATATCGAAGCGTGCCACGGCGCGAGTGAGTGAAACATTCAGTCGCACGTAAGTCCCCATGCTGTATTCGCGCAGGTCGGTGGGCTGGCTGTTGGCGCCGGACATGGGCAGCGGAGCAAGCAGGATATCGGTATTAAAACCGTTGAGGTTTAATAGCGGAGTATTCAGTTTAACAAAATCGTTTTCGGTGGGTGTTCCGGGTGCCGTCACCGCATCTCCCGATGCGCCGGACTGTGATTGTGAACCTTGCTGCAACGGGACATAATTCGTATATGCACGTCCTGTGGCATCGTTCATCTCGGTCTGATTGGCTACGCAATAAAACTTGGTGAATAAACCCTTGCGGGGGTAGAACACTACATTTATTTTCCCTGCGGCCTCGTCCGCTTTCAGTTCGAGAGGGGAAGTACCCGCGGGCAGGGTTCCGGCATTCGAACGGTAGGAGAAACGTTCCTGAAAGGTGTAAGGCCCTTCCTCCTTGTCACTGCCGAAAGCATAAATATCGAAACTTTCAATGCGGTTTTCGTCCTCCTCAGCTATACCGTCGCGGGTGATAGTCCGGCTTTCGGGTGTACCGTTCACAAGGATCAGCTTGTTTTGTAGAGAGATTACCACCGAACGGCGGTTAGGGTCATTGGCCTGCGGGTTCTCCGGTGTTTCGGGAGTGCCGCCTATTGTTTCCACTTCGGAGGTGCAACCAGCCATCAGGCAGGACAGTATCACCAATGAAAAGTGCAGAAAGAATTTAGCGAATGTTTTCATGCTTGTTACTTTTATGCGGTTATTACTTATTTCCATTCCTCGTTCTTTTTATTCTCTATTATGTTTTCTGTTTTTCGTTCTTTATTTTTCATTCTTCATTTTCTTCAGGTTCTTCCTCGCCTTTTCCGGTTCTACTCCCAGTGCCTTGCGAAACCATTCTTCCGCTTTCTTCCGGTCACCTTCCAGATAGGCCAGCACACCGAAATCATTCCATGCACGCGGGTCATCGGCCACCTTGTTCAGATATTGCCGTGCGCTAACCGGATCACCTGCCATGATTACCGCCGAAGCCGCATTAATATTGGCCAGCACGTCATCCGGAAAGTGGTAGGCGGCTATCTCATAAATTTCACGATATTGCTCCGTGCCGGGGCGATAAAATGCGGCTACCCGGTACATCTCCTGCAATGATAGCAGGCGGGGATGGGTATATATCAGACTTGCCGCCTCTTCGATATTGAAAGCGCGGGCCTCATAGCCTACCGTGATACGGATACGTCTCAACTGTGGAAAATAGCTTTTCAGAAGTTCCCAATATACGGTTCCTCCGTGCATATCCATTAATTGTTTTTCGCGTCCTTCAAAAATGCCGGTTCGGGCAATGAGAGACAATACTTCGTCACCGTGATTCATGGGGCGACGTTGCAGAAGTTCCACCAATCCGTCCCAGTCTTCGGGTATGGAAGAAACTTTATAAAGATCGTGCCCCGGTGCATACGTGGCACGCATATACTCCTTGAAACAGCGTGCGCGGTTGGAAGCCAGTATTTCATTGTCCTTGTATGTCCCGTCGGGCGAAGCGTAACCGCAGATGGAGATACTCGAAATATTTGCCAGATTCCCCTCGGTAAGTGGACGCATCAGGCTGTCCAGTTTCTCCAGTTCGGGGCGGTTGTTGTGGAATTCACGGCGCACGTCATAAACTCCGGTAGGGTAGTCTATATATAAGGTGGCACTTTCCGAACGGTGTTTCTGAGTTTCCATATCGGGGGTGAGGTAAGTCACCATGGCTGTACACTCGGCACAGGGCATACAGTCCGGCCTACTTTGGGTTTCTTGCCGGTTGGCGGCATTTTCATGTCTTTCTGTAACTGCCTGCGGGGTTGCCGTCTGCTCCGGCAGATTTACAGCCTGTCCTTGTGAAACGGCCATTTGCCCCTGTGAAACTGATATCTGTCCCTGCGGAACATGGAAAGGGCTTGTCAGGGCAAGATCGGTTATCACCGGTTCTACTCCGAGCATCTTCATCCGGCAGCAATCCCGGTGTTCGCGCATCAACACCAATGAAGCGTGTTCCATCCATGGGCTATAAGCAACGGATACCTTATAAATAATACTGTCTTTCCGGTTTCTGTCATAAAGCGTACGGTAAGGAGGCAAATAGCCGGGAGACGGTTGAAGTGCCTGCCGCCTGTGGTCGGCACGGGCACGGCGACGTCCGCTCACTACCACGGCGGGCAGCTCTTGCAGACGCCCTGCACCACGCAGCACGGGAGTGAACAGATAAGCCTCCGCATTCCCCGCTTTTGCATCACTCAGATTGAGTAGCAGTTCTATGTGAAGACTGTCTCCCTGTGTAAAGGCGTGCGAACCGAGTGTTAAAGTTCCGCCCGCCCATGCTTCCGCAGTCAGCAGTACCCCAACCAGACATCCTATTATTTTCTTCATCCTTTTCATCCAGCCTCTTTAATCTTTAATTATTAATTTTTAATTGTTTTTCATCCCAGTCCTCCACCTTCCGCCCAGTCCGACGAATTGAGCTGTGTCACTACAATCTTCTGCCCGATGGTTACCAGCAGGTCGAATTCCTGTTCCGTGTTTTCATCCAGACTGACAGGCAGTTTACGAAAGAACAGTTGCAAGTCAATCTCCTTCATAATCCGTTCATTACCCCGGTAGATGCTCAGCAACGGATGTGATCCTGATGTCAGGCGATACGTTACCAATTCTCCCGTCAGTTCATCGTTATAGTTCATCGCCGCCTTGGCCTGATGCCATATTACCGGGCTGCCTATGGAGGGAAATGTGAAAGCTCCGTCACCACTGGCCAACGGTATGTCGTAACCTGCCGGAAAGCCGTATTCGCAAGGCACGCCCCGCAGGCGGAATGTATATCCTCCTGTTCCTTCCGCCGGATAGTATCCGTCTTCCCAATGTACGGTAATCCGGAGGACGGCGTGGCAGTGGGTCAGGTAAATGGTCCGGTTTACTGAATTTCCCGTAGCGGGAATTTCAAACGTGCTATATCCATAGTATAGCCTTTCGGTGTTTGAACGATATTCGCTTGTGGATGTCCCTGTGGGTGTTCCCGTAGCCGAAGTCATTGCCAGTTCACGGATTTGTGTCACGCCGGGTTGGGGTGCGGGTACTACATCGCTTTCATATCCCCAGTTTCCCCATGCCACGAGGGTATATCGTCCGGGAGCTAACTCTCCCTGCCAATACTCCAGGCTGTCACCTTTCAGTAGCCGGATGTCCTTCAACACTCCGTCCGCATCGAAAAGGAACTGGTGGATGTTGTCCACATACATGGAGAGTTGTCCGGCGTCGGGCCTGCCGGCATAGCGGTAATTCAACCGTGCATTGTAGGGACACACTCCCGGTTCGTCAAAATCGAACGTGCAGGAGGTGCAGAACCATAGTATGCAACAGAGGATTACCATAACTTTCATCGGATGAAATAAATGAGTGACACACCGGCCCGTGTAGGTCCGAAATAATTCCTTTTATAATGTCCCATGCGCTCGCCGCAGCCTGCGCACCGGTATTTATCATATTCCATGCGGGCATATCCACCGCCAATTACGGCTTCTATCGAGAAGCGGTCGCCCAGCACCCAGTGGTAACCGTAAGTGATGCCTCCGCCGTACAGGTCGCCCCGGTAAATAATGTCTTCCATACCCGAAAAAAAAGGGATCTGTCCTACATTGTAGTAAGCGTAATGTCCGTGCACTCCCAGGAAGTGTCCCTCGAACTTACGGCAAGGCCAGTAGCGTAATTCCGGTTGTATCAGGTAGAGATTCAGTTTCATATCATTGCCGAACTTCCAGGCGTTATAAGCCCCGTTCAGTGCCATTGTGAAATGACGGCTGATGCTGGTTTCCACTCCTGCATTAGGTGTGGTAGTTCCCCACAATAGCAGGTCGGTGCGCAATGCCACGCGTTGGGCAAAGGCAACGGTACTCATCAGACTGAGCAGCAGGAACAGCAAATAAAGTCGTTTCATGGCAATTCGGATTTATTGCACAATTTAGATATGGGGTATGGAGTTCTCGATAAGACATTCACTTACGGGAAGTTCGGCTATGGAAATTTCCATCAGATAAAGGCGTGTCATCTGATTGACAATGCCCAGTTTGCGGGCTGTCGTCCCATAACAGGAATAGAATTTTTCGTCACTGGGGCGGTTGAAGTAAACGCCTTCTCCCAATGCTTCAAGAATGGAAAGGAGGTTGATTTGATGATATGCACAGGCAAGGCGGTAGGATTCGAGGCGGCTATCAGACGGATTATCCGGTCGATTTTCTATCAGTGCTATCAGGCGTCCTTTTGATAGCTTTTGCAGCAGGTACGTAATTTCGGAAGGCGAAGGATTAAGGGAAGTACTTAACTGGTAATCCTTATACTGTATGTCGTGCAGTACTGCCAGGGCGAGTTTTGTTCTGAGTGTTAACATAGCGCTTGCTTTTTATGTAGATTATTGTCTGTTTTGTTTGGAATGTTCCGATTCCCGGTAGGAAACGGAACGGGCGCTATCATAACCATAGATTGGACAGATAGAAATCATCTTCCATTTTAAAAAGGCAGACAATTCTTAGCTCTTCCTTCCCTCTATTCTTAGATTTAGTAATGAGATTCCCCTATATTGAGATATGGGTAGGGGAATTATGTCTTCAAACAAAAAAAGTGAAAGCTTTTTAATCAATACAAAGAGCTTTTCCACTGATATACCATATTATTACAGGAATACAATATTTATTGACATGACTTTTTGAGACAAAATCTAGCTTTCAGGATAAGAGAGATGTTTTTGTCGTGTCTGGTGTTGTAATTTAACTGATTTTTTACAGAAAACTGGGAAACTTCGATAAGTATTTCCTGCTTTCCTTGTTTATTTCAATTGGAAATTGTTCCTTTACCGCCGGAATCGTTCCGTTTCCTACCGGGAATCGGAACAGAAATATGAAGCTCATTCTGAATGCTTTTCCTCTCTTTATCATTCCTATTTCCTTTTCCCCTTTCTTTCTCTTTCCCTTTCCATTCCTTTGCTGCCATCGGATTAACCAATGCTGCCATTTGCAAATTCACCACCGCCAGTTGTTCATCAGAGAACGACCTCAAATAAGTATGTGTTATCTCTTCCGAAGCATGGCTCAATCCTGCGCTAATTTTGGCTACCGGTATATCCTCATTATATGCCAATGTCGCCCATGTATGCCGCGCCACGTATGAAGTTAACCTCACTCCCAATCCCAATCGCTCAGATAACCGATACAAATGTTTATTGTAAAGTCGCAAGGCACTCTCATATTGTTTCCTCTCCTCAGGTATACTTCCCGGTTGGCGTATAATCCTTAATAAATAGGGTGAACCCGAATCCTCACATAAATACCTCTCGATAATTTCCCACATCCACGGTTCAAGCGTAATCGTCAACATCCTCCCCGTCTTGCTACGGCGATAGCAAAGCACATTATCCTGAATATCTGTCTTCCTCAGGTAAGCCAAATCAATAAAAGGAATCCCCCTTAAATAATAAGATAGAATAAACAGATCCCGTGCCATCCCCAAACTTGGCACATCCTCCAAATCGGCATCCGCCACCATACGAAGCTGTTCTATACTCAGTGCCCTTTTCCTTGTCTCTTCATATCCCATAAACACCCCACTAAAAAGCTGGTTAGCGTCTTTCAGCATTCCCTGCCTCTCAGCCCCTTTACAAATAGCCCGCAACGCTCGGAAATAGCATGCCGAAGTATTACGTGAACACCCCGAAGCCCACAAATTGTGTTCGAATCCCAAAAAGAATCCTGCCGTCAATTCTTTAAAAGTAACAAACTCCATGTTAGCAAACTCTTCCAAGCTATGCAACATACTCCTGCAAGTATGTTCCGCCGAGAACTTAAACAACTTCCCCAAACCATCTGCATGAGCCACAATACCTTCTTTTAATGTCTTCATTTTCATCACACTGTTCTTTTAATTAATGATTATTCCCTTCCAAACCTCACTTACCATCATTTGTTTTGGGTGAAAAAGGAGATAAACATCAAAAGTAAGAACAGGAAATACGGCTATTTGTCATGAAACGAGCATAAATGTCTTCACCTAATGTCTATAAACAAAAAAAGTAGCCATCTACATCAGATAACTACTTAATTTCTTATACTTCGCCTGGGATTCTCCTAAGAGAGTTGCCACGCTGATATTTAAAGTTTTATATTTTTAGTTTCAAGCATATCCCATGAATTATCCCACCAATTAGCTACGTGCTTTCGCAGTAGTTTGCTCATGGAGAATACTGAAAGCAGAGATAAGTACTCTCTTTGAATTTACAAAATTAGGGGTAATATACATCTGTTTCCACCAGAAAGTGAGCGCTTTATGTATCACCATTGATAATCATTGACTTATCTTTCTTTCATCAGAAAATCCACACGATTATTTCTCATCGTTTTGTCCGTGATTTAACACGATTATTGTTGCAAAAGTAGGAAAAAACATTGAATTTGTCTATTACTTGTCTGAAAAATTAAAGAAAAGCTGGGTAATTAGCTGATTTTATTTCTCTTATGCAGTAAAATAGTACATTTTTTAAATGAAATCTAATTATCCAGATTTATCCTATTATTCTCGAGGTATTCATAAAACATCTCCCTGATGTACTCCATAGTATCGTAATCGGAAACAACCTCTTTGTACTTATCGTATGATTTAAAGCGTATTTTTCTCCTTCCACATACTTGATAACTTTTCTCAGGAGCTGACTGAAATCCCACAGAGCCATATCATACTTGTCCACATTCAGCATCTTTTTCAATCGGTCTTCCACATCAATGTTTTCCAAGTTGGATGTTAAAGTTACTTGTTGATTCGATAGATGAGACGATAACGATTCATCGACTATTTTGCTTATATCTACTTTTAGTTTATCATCCATATTTATATTTCTTTATTTGTTATGTGTCGGCATTTTATTTTGCCTTATTCCTGTCTTAAAACCGCCAGTTCCGAAATGTATATTTCTCATTTAATTATTCTGTAAGCGAATCTATAAATTCTCTAAACCATAAAATCGCCTCCTTAAATTATTATTTTTTGGGATTAAAACAGTACACCCTGTTTCGGTCGATTTGGATAAATATCAAAAGGATGAATTAATTGAACATCTATACCGCATTGTTTCAGAGCATTTGCATGATTTTCAGCATCAGCTTCATTGTAATAGGAAACTTTCCATAAGCACTTCTTACTTACGTGGGTAGCAATGATTTTGAAATAGGGAATATCGACCATAGATAGCGAGTGTCCAATTATGATAATCTCATTTATAGAAGATAATTTTTCCCAAAAATTATGATTATCTTTTATTATTTTTTCAACAGGTTTCCGGCTATACTCTAAGAATGATCGCACTACAAGCCTTCCCTGTCCCTCTTGATTATCATCTACGTCGTAATCCAGATTTGATTCACTCATATCATGTCCTAAAATAAGACTACAGCTTTCCACCTGAGAGTTTCCATGTATATAATTGAGCTGATTGGGATGGATATGAAAGTGTCTTTCGAGCGTATTTGTGTAATTAAAAGAAATGAATAGGGAATTAAGGTCGATATCTGGATATTTTCTTGAAAGCGGAAGAAGATTTAAATTCTTTACCCAATCGAGCATATAGTTTTTTAATTGACAAAAAACACCAATTGTATAATATTCAAGGATTGTCTCATAACTTTCAAGTGCATCTTCATCCCATTCGCCAGCACCTAAAGAACGCAGTATGTCACGGATTAATTGAAATTCATCTAGCTCACTCAGATTTACTTCAAAGGCATGCCAGAATGCTCCAGTATAATTAAAATATTTTTCAATTATCCCAAAAACAAATGGATCTTTCTCTTTTACATAATCTCGAAAATTACAGTATGTAGAAGGCAGATGATGATAAAGGTCGAAACCATTTCCTATAATGTATAATTTCATATTAGAATTTTATTACTAAACAAGATTTATCCCAGAGTTTAATTGTTATTCTATAAGTGAATCTACAAATTCATCAAACCTCAAAATCTTCTCACTATTGGCTTTATTGAAAAGCAGGTGTTCAAAATCCTTTTGCTTCTTTTTCAAATCGACTATTTTCACTGAATGCTTACAATATTGTTTCCTAATATAGTCACAATTGGAAGAATTAATTAATTCATTAAAAGCTGATGCAATTATAACTTAGTTTTTATATTGTAATCTCATATTGGTTTTTAAATCATATAGCATATCTGCAATGAAACGTCTTTCTGAAATCTGTTTATTTTCTAAAACAGCTTGTATCTCTTTATTAATAAAAAGCTTAATTAGATTATATAAGTTGTTCAAACAAAAAGATTCCCAATTAATATATTGTATTGTTTTACACATACTTTGGACTAATGATTTTTTGTACTGTTCAATCATAGTTTGGTTAATGCTAAAGGAAAAATTAGAACATCCTATTATCTCATCCTCACAAATTTCTTGATAATCTGTTGGGATATTACCAAATCCTATACTGTGTGATATTAATGATTCCATAAATTCAGATGAACGACAAGATAATAAAAGTAGTTTCTTATTATTAAGAAGGCTGTTTTTATTGTCAAATATTAATTCCAATTCACCGTTTTTGGGACTACCATACAACCCTAAACTACATCCATGCCCTAAAAAAATAATGAGATCATTTTCTGTAGAAGATTCTATTTCGGAATAAATAATCTTTTTACAGTTCTCATTTGTTGTATCAAATGCTAAACCTTTGAATTTAGAAACACTAGATAAAACCTTATATATAGGTAATAAGAAAGTCGTACTTTTATCAAATGGATAGATACATATTACTTTATTCATCTTCATTAATTCTTACTAAATATGCAATTGACTGTTCTAAAAGCTCTTGTTCAAAGTCACGTCCTCGACTTGTTCGTTTTTCGATTTCATCTGCAATCATATTTAAGGTTCTTCCCTTAAATGGATCATAAACTGATTTAAATTGCATAGCGCCATGTTCACGTAGTTTGTGTAACAAATATGATGTAGCATCATCTGTATCTTCTTTGATATGCCGTATAGCAGCTTCGAAATAATTCGTTCGTTTCACAAAATCCACAATGCCATATTTTAATAAAGTACTAACCCCTTGGATAATATCTTCTGTTGATTTATTATTAACATCTTCACCAAGTATATGAGATACGGCATCACTTAATGTTCCCGAATATAGAATAATGGGGGTTTTAGGTTTAAATTTACGAAGTTCAGCAATAACTTCTAATCCTGTTACATTATCATCAGACAAATTAAAATCAGATAAAATTAAGTCAATATGAATACCTTTTATTTTGTCTTGAATATGCTTTATTAGTTTGTCTAAATCAATGTTATATTCATCGTCCTGTAATTGGCGATTATCTGTTTTTATACATATACCAACCACCTTTGTTCCTTTGGCTTTTAAAGGGGTGTAAATTAATGAGTTAAACTCATTTTCTTGATTGGTATCATCAATTATTAAAATAGCTCTATCCATTTTATTCAAAAATCAGTCTAAAGGTTGCACCTTTTTTGAAGAAAAGTCCATTTCCAATAAAATCAATATCTCCATGTAAATCCTTTTTCATTTCATCTTTTATTGTACTTAAACCTATTCCTGAACCTCCAATTCGATTTGTAACACCTTCTTCAAAAATTGTTTTTGAAGAAAAATTATTTAAATCAACTCCTTTTCCGTTATCTGAAAAGTCCACTAATATTGTCTTTTCCCCTTTAATGCTGAAAGATATATGTAATTTCTTAGCGCCAGCCTTTTGCGAATTACTAATTAAATTATCTAATACTACAGATAAATTAAGAAGCGGTATTTTTTTTATAATGCATTCACTATATTTTTCCTCAAATGAAATTTCCAATGTTTTATTATAATTTATAAGATATTCCTTTATGTATTTTTTGACATCAACTTTGGTTGATGCTTTAAGTAAAACAATATCTGCTTTCGTTAGTAATCGACTTAATATATTTATTCTTTCTATATGAAAACGAAGATATTCAAGCTGTTCATGAACGGTTTTATTTTTTAATTGTTTTGCAATGTTTGCAATCATTTCAGTAGCAGCTTTTAATTCATTGGATGAAATTAAGATAGTATGCATTATATCTTCAGCTTCTTTTGTAATATTTCGAGTTGAAGATAAATATTGATTTTTGTTTTTTTGTGCATCTCGCTCTTTTTCAGCTTCAATTCTTTTTGCTTCTTCTTCTTTTTGTTTTTGTTCGGCCTCTTTACGTCTTATCATCTCTTCTCGATGCTTTAGCTCAGCCTCTTTTGCTTTTTGAGATTCTTCTTTTGCTTTTAATTGGGCTAAAATACGAGCACGCTCTTCTTCTTGACGTTTTTGTTCTGCATATACTCGAGCTCTTTCCGCTTCTTTAGTTTTTAACTCTGCATCAATACGTTTACGTTCTTCCTCTTTTGCTCTTTCTTCTGCAAACTCTTTTTCTTTTTGAAGTTCTTCTAATTTTTTTTTCGCTTCTTCAATGTTAAATAATAAATCACTATTATTCGTTTCTGAAGCTATTTTCTCTAAATCTGAAATAAATTGTACTTTTATTAAATTGCTGTCATTAACATTAGTTACAAAATCGGCTAAATCTTTATTGAAATACAGCACTTGAATATTAGGATCTTTTGCTAATGTTTTTATTAATTGGACAAAATCAACTTTACTTCCAATATTTGAGAAAGCATATTTTACACTTTCAGAATCTTTGTCATTTTCTTGTAATAACTTTCGTTGGAGTAATGCATCAGCTTCATTATTAAAATATTCACGCTTTAAGAATCCTTCTCCCCAAAGTACCCCCACTACATATCGTTCTAAACGCCGATGGGCAATTTCGAAGAATTTAAACAATTGTTGTGCACTTTTTGTATTTATGAGTCCACCGTCTCTACTAGAAACTTCTTTGAATTCATTTATATCATCTGTTATAACATCTACTCGTCCAAATAAATCGCGAGTGCCTAAAAAGCGATTATAGCCTTGTTGATTCCTAAAATCAAGTTGCCAACTATCGTCTCCTAAGTCTCCAAATGGTAATATCCTGAATCCATTCCTAAATAAAAAAATAGAACCATATTGTACTGGCTGCATACCCATCTTCTTATTGAAATTAATTTTAGCGGCTCTATTTAAAAAATATAGGCTAATAGTAGCATTTTGTAGACAATAAAAAGAGTTTTTTTCTTTTATTTTGTATATATCAATGCCTCTATCAAAAAGAGTTGTAACAATCTCATTATTTTGCAGTTTTACTTCTATTTGAGTTGTCTTTAAGCCTAATACATCAATTATGCTATTCTTTATAATTCCATTTACTTTTCTTCTTTCTGAACTTTCTTTCGAATCATTCTTTATTTCAGATATACATACGATTTCAATTTGAAAATCATACGTTTCAGAGAAAGGATTTATTAGTTTTTCAAGGGAAGATTTTAAATCTCTGATATTGTCTCTGGACCATTTTGATCGAAGAATACTTAGTTCAAGAATGGTTCCTGTTGTACTATTATCAGGATATATGGGGGGGATAGATACATCCAAATAGTTGATTGCAATTTTACCAAATTCATTTCGTTGATCTTTTTCAAAGTCGTCCCAATTAATTTTAATTCGCTCTTGTTTTGGAGATGATATACTTTTTGTTGTTAATATCAGTTCATGAGCTATTCTATCGCAGGATAATCGGCCTATACCCTTGGCTCCAGCATAGTGACGTTTAATTTTATCGCGATAAGATTTATTGTATTCTAAATCTTCCGTTCCGTCTTTCTTTGCTGAGAAACCTAAGAATAACCATTTATCTTTAATATCATCAAGAGACATTCCTTTACCATTATCTGCAATAATTATTCTATCAGTTTCAAAAGTTATAATGACTTTTGAAGCATGAGCATCATATGAATTTTTAACCAATTCAAATATGGCAACATTCTCATTTGTTATTAAGTCTCTTCCTAAAATATTTTTTATTTCAGAACTTATTTTAAATTCTAGTTTGCTCATGATGAATTACTTTAGATAAGATTATTCCCGCTTGCATTCCAAATAATGGTGGAATTGCATTCCCTATTTGTGTATATCTTGGTGTTTCTTTAGTCCTAAGTTTACCTCCAGTAGTATATTTACCTTTAAATATATACATATCAGGAAAAGATTGAATTCTTGCATACTCTCGAACTGTTAAGATTCTCGGTTCGCAATAATGGATGTAATCATCCGGTAAAGTTGTTATAGTTGGAGCCTTTTCATCACCTGATAAAACAATGACAGTATGTTTCTTAATATGATATTTTTGTTTTAGTTCAGAACCTATATCTTTGCCCTTTCTCTCATGCGAAAGAGTTATTAAAGAACTCATCTTTTGAATAATTTCAGGGTAATGATTGGCGAAACGATGACTGTCTGGTTGATTTGTTTTACTTGAAATTCCTTTGCGCATCAAACGTTGATAGTTTGAAAGTCCTCTATTTCGATATCTCCCGAAATCAAATCTTTTAAAGTCGTTGTGTTTTATCACGCCATTATTTTTTAATAAATCGGATATAGCTTGTTTTAAATTAGTTTCAGCGGTTATGCCTAATCCTTCCAAAAAGTTGTAACGTTGTTCTTCTAATTGTGTGAAAAAATTATTGGCTATTTTTTGTGCATTCTCAAAATACTCAGTGTTAACTCCTATTAAAATAAATCGGGTCCTTTTTTGAGGAACTCCGTACATACCAAAATTAACGAGTTTTCCATTTACTCTATATCCTAAGTCAAATAATTTTTTTTGTACAACTTCCGAATAGGCGATACCTTTTTCTTTATTTTTTTTAAAACCCAAAGTGAAACCTTTGACATTTTCAAAAAATATAATTTTGGGACGAACCAATGAAATAAAGTCTATATATGAATGTACTAATTGATTTCTTATATCACTTTCTTTTCTTCTTCCTGCCATAGAAAAACCTTGGCATGGAGGACCTCCTGCCACTAAATCTACACTCCCTCTTAAATTTAATAATTGGGTTTGATATTTTTGTATAAATTCTTTTATTTCCCAATTCTTTTGTTCTAGCCAATTAGGCCAATCGAAATGTTTGTTGTTTTCATTGTCTATGAGGTTGTGTTTTAATGTGGCAAAAGCATCTTCACTTTTTTCAATAGCAAAAAGTCCTTTCCATCCTGCATTATGTAATCCTAAAGATAATCCACCACAACCTGCAAATAAATCTATAACAGTTGGAGCATTTATATTATTAGTTGTATCAGGCATACTTAATAAATTATTTGTTACTACAAAATTATGAAATGAAATTCTTATATACAAATATAATTCTCAATATTTCAAATAAAACATTTTTTGATGGATTTATGTTTTTTATATAATAGATACTTTGTTGTTTAGTCTGAGTGGCTCTTTGTATAGGATAATATCCTATAAGTTCCTTTTGTTCTTCATAATTTTACTTTTGAAAAATCGTAGGAATTATTATAAATGTTAAAAGTAAGATAATATAAATGGTAGGTAAATATAATAGAAATATGCTAATTTCTGATAATCTACTGGGTCAGTCCGAAAACCCTGTGGGTATGTTATGTTAATACGCGAAAGTGAACTATCTTTGTGTTCAAATTAAAATAATCTGTCCAATGCCTTCCAATCGCAACCTACATAAGTTACTACGAGTCATCTTCCCCGAAGTTCTAATGACGTATTTCGAGATCTCCGGTTGGCATGACGACTCCGTCAAAATCGAAGTTTGGCTTGATGAAAAAAACTACATGGAACGTTCTGATTACAAGAGTGGAACTGTGATTTCACATGGTTTCACAGATGAGAAAGTGATTCAGGACTTTCCTCTGCGTGGCAAACCTGTTTACCTCCACGTAAGACGCCGTCGCTGGTATGACAAAGCTACAGGGGAAATGTTTTCCTATACCTACGATGATCTTACGGCCGAAGGGACGAAACTCACTCCTGAGTTCGTTGCTTTTTTAAAAGAAGAAGATTGAAACTACCGCGGCTAGCATAAGCTCCATAGCAGATGCTTATGGGGTAAACGGGAAACTGTTAACTTCACAGTACAAGGAGTTTATCAGCGCATACAGACAGTGGGACCAGTTAGATCATGCCTCAGAATATGTCCTGTTCAAACATAACATAGGTCCTAGCCTTTGTATTGACGAGACTTCTTTGAGCTGCAGAGAATTATATACTGTTGTCACTAACCGTGCGGGGCGTGGTGGCAAAGGTACACTTGTGGCCATGATACGTGGTACGAAGTCTGAAGACGTCATAAAGGTGCTTGAAATGATTCATGTCTCCAAGCGCAAGACAGTCAAAGAGGTCACTTTAGATCTTTCGCCGACCATGATGCGGATTGTCCGAACGGCTTTTCCAAACGCCACTATGACAAATGACCGGTTTCATGTACAGAAGCTCTTTTATGAGGCAATTGATGAACTCAGGATTACTTATCGCTGGCTGGCACGGGATTTAGAGAACGATGAAATTCAGAGGTGCAGAGAGCAACATATAGAGTATGTTCCGTTTCGATATACCAATGGCGATACCCGCAGGCAGCTGCTGGCAAGGGCTAAACATGTACTTGTCAAGCATTTTAGTAAATGGACTGAATCTCAAAGAATACGTGCGGAAATCATATTCGAACATTATCCGGAATTGAAATCAGTTTACGACTTAGCTATAGAATTGACCAACGTGTATAATAAGTACTATGACAAGGATGTGGCACGTGGAAAGCTTGCCTTGTGGTACAATAAAATAGAAAAGCTTGGATACGGATGTTTCAGAACCGTAACAAATACCATGCAGAACTATTATGAAACGATACTAAACTATTTCGTTAACAGGGAAACGAATGCATTTGCAGAATCATTCAATGCAAAAATTAAAGCGTTCAGGGCACAGTTTAGGGGAGTCGGAGATATACCATTCTTTATTTTTAGATTATGCAAACTAACAGTGTAAATTTAACATACCCACAGGGTTTTCGGACTGACCCGGTTTAACTTGAGACTAAAACCGTAGTATTCTAAAACGAAAAAAGCAGCTATCTAAATTAGATAACTGCTTGATTTTTCTAGTGATCCGCTTGGGGCTCGAACCCAAGACCCCAACATTAAAAGTGTTGTGCTCTACCTGCTGAGCTAGCGAATCAAACCTTTATTGCTGTTAAGCGGGTGCAAAGATAGGTACTTTTATTTAATTTGCAAGGAATATGAGGAAAAAAGTTTGCATTATTTTTCTTCTATACCCTCTATTGGTTGATCTTCAGTGGTTTCTGTCTTATAAATATTTTCTTGATTAATGATGTATCGCTGATAATAGGAGAGCATCAGAGTGGTAAGCGGCAAAGCTATAATCATACCCAGCATTCCCATTAACGATCCCCAAATGGATAGGGAGAGCAGGATAATAGCCGGATTCAGACCGGTAATCTTTCCCATGATACGGGGAACGAGATAGCCATCTTGTATGATTTGTACCACTATAAATACAGCAGCAGCCGAAGCTATGATGATCCAGAAATTATCACCGGTATCCGCAGCTTTCAGAATGGCAAGCATGATGGTGGGGACAAAACCGATGATTTGTAGGTAAGGCACCATATTCAGCGCACCGATAAATAATCCCAAACCAATGGCCAGCGGGAAATCAATAATCAGAAAGCCGATACTGAATAAAATACCTACGCACAAAGCTACTAATGCCTGTCCGCGGAAATATCTGTTCATGCCGTCTTTTACATCATTCAGTATGCCGGTTACTGTTTTACGGTATTTTTTTGGCATCAGGTGTGCCCAGCCTTCGGAAATACTTTCGTAATCAAGCAGAATAAACACTATATATAATAGGATAAGGAAGACGGTGAAGAACCCGAATAAGAGGTTGATAGACTCCGATATAAGCGACCATAGTTTAGGAACGGTTACTTTAAGGGCATCCAATATATTCTCCTGGCTGAACATTTGCTCTAAGATGTGAAGGTCGATATTCTGCCGGATAAATTCGGAGAGGGTAGTGGGGACATTGCTTGCTGTATGAGTGGTACTGAAGTACTCTATCAATAAATCCTTTACCCGCAGGAATTCCTGAATCATGGGCGGCACAAGCAGATAGAATGCAACGCTTCCTATAACGCTGAGAGTAAACAAGGCACAAAAGATAGATATTATTCTGTTTTTTAGCCGTAGCTTATGCTGGAAGAAACTTACCAACGGATATATCAGATAAGCAATAAGCCAGGCAAGGAAGAACGGAAGCAATACGCCGCTCAATCGCTTCAGGAGCATTAATACCCCAATGATGATAGCACCGAGAATGACAGCACGGATAAAACTGTCGAATGTTATTTTCTTACGCTCCATAAGGCTTTTGCTTTTTATTTATAGTTTATCCACCGGCGGCAGTCCGGTCTCCCTTTATTGCCCGCAGATAACATTCCCGGCAGAGGGGTTCGTATTCGGCCGTTTCTCCCAGAAGGACTTGTTTGTCGTTCTTGACAGTGCGGTGTGAGAAGGAGGCTAATTGTCCGCACTTCACACAAATAGCGTGGACCTTGGATACTTCATCGGCAATGGCGCAAAGTCCCGGCATAGGACCGAAGGGAAGACCGCGGAAGTCCATATCCAGACCTGCTACAATAACACGTATGCCATTATTGGCAAGCTCATTACACACATCAATCAGACCATTATCAAAGAATTGCGCTTCGTCGATACCTACTACATCGATTTCTGAAGTGAACAGCAGGATACTTGCCGATGAATCAATCGGCGTAGAAGCAATGGAATGGCTGTCGTGAGATACGACCTCTTCTTCCGAATAGCGTGTATCGATGGCAGGCTTGAATATTTCTACGCGTTGTTTGGCGAATTTAGCGCGTTTCAGACGGCGGATCAGTTCTTCTGTCTTACCGGAGAACATTGAGCCGCATATAACTTCGATTCTTCCTCTACGATTGGTTTCCTGTATATGGTCTTCCGAGAATAATACCATTGTTCTAAAATGTTTATTTTAGCCGCAAAAATAACACTTTTAATGGCTTTCCGATATTTTTTCATTATTTATTTCTACATTTGCGGCATTAACATTTGTGATGCGAAAGGAAATGCAGACATTATTGGACGACATAGAACTGGATATTCAGGAACTGAAATATTTAATGCAAGTTCTTGCAACAGACGCCAACCCTACATTGAAGGTAGTAGCTAAACGGAATATACAGCAGATGCGTGCACGACTGGATGCTTTGCAGAAACTGCTGGACGAAACTCCCGTAGAGGTAGTTGCCATTCCTGAAGCTCCTGTCGCTCCAGTGGTTATTCCCGAACCGGCCGCTGCTCCTGAACCGGTTAAACCGACTCCTGTAGAACCAGTCGTTGTTGAAATCACCAAGCCGGTAGAGATTGTATCTCCCAAGCCTGAGTCCGAATCCAACCCCAAACCCGAGTCTGAACCGTCCGCAATAATATCTTCTGCATCGCCTATTTTAGCAGAACGGATAAAACCGGCTACTGATCTGCGGCATGCTATCAGTCTGAATGATTCATTCCGTTTTGCCCGTGAGATTTTTGGCGGTAATACTGCCCGTATGAATGAAGTAATACACCAATTGGGTGCTGCTCCTTCATTAGAAAAGGCATTGGAACTCTTTTCTTCTACCGTTAATCCTGATGAAGAGAATGAAACGGTGGTTGATTTTATAGAACTTCTTAAGAAATACTTCAGCTAAAGCAATTACGGATATGGGAAAACTTTATGTAGTGCCTACTCCGGTAGGAAATTTGGAAGATATGACATTCCGGGCTATTCGTATTCTGAAAGAGGCGGATTTGATTCTTGCCGAAGATACGCGCACTTCCGGAATCTTACTGAAGCATTTTGAAATAAAGAATGCAATGCAATCCCATCATAAGTTTAATGAACATAAAATGGTGGAAAGTGTTGTTAATAGAATAAAGGCAGGTGAAACTGTTGCGTTAATATCGGACGCAGGTACACCGGGAATCTCCGATCCGGGCTTTCTGGTAGTGCGTGAGTGTGTTCGCAACGGTATCGAAGTACAATGTTTGCCGGGGGCTACAGCTCTTGTGCCGGCTTTGGTTGCTTCGGGCTTGCCAAATGAAAAATTCTGTTTCGAAGGTTTTCTTCCGCAGAAAAAAGGACGCATGACACGTCTGAAGATATTGGCAGAGGAACGCCGTACCATGGTGTTTTATGAGTCTCCCCATCGTCTGGTGAAAGCGCTGACTCAGTTTGCAGAGCATTTCGGTGCGGAACGTCAGGCATCTGTATCCCGGGAGATCTCGAAGATGCACGAAGAAACGGTGCGTGGCACTCTGACTGAATTGATTGAGCATTTCACAGCCAATGACCCGCGTGGAGAAATAGTAATAGTAGTAGCAGGAATAGACGATTAAATAACTTCATTAACCAACGTAAAACAAAAGCGTATGAAAAAGTTAGCAGTTTTAATTGTATGTGCGGCCGTTATGGCATCGTGCGACGGCTTGTCAGGTGGAAGTAAAGACCAACTGAAAGCTGAAAATGATTCTCTTTTGATGGAACTTACTCAGCGTAATGCTGAACTGGATGAAATGATGGGTACTTTCAATGATATCTCTGAAGGCTTCCGCCAAATCAATGCCGCCGAAAGCCGCGTAGACTTGCAGCGTGGTGCGGTTTCAGAAGGTTCTTTATCAGCTAAACAGCAGATTGCCACTGATATTGAATTTATCCAGAAACAAATGCAGGAAAACAAAGAGCAGATCGCTAAACTGGAAGCTATGCTGAAAAGTAGCAAGAATAACTCTACCCAGTTGAAGAAAGCTGTAGAATCTCTGACCCAGGAATTGGTAGCTAAAACCCAGCGTATCGAGGAATTGCAGGCTGAACTTGCCTCCAAGAATATTCGTATTCAGGAACTGGATGCAGCTGTGACTGGCCTGTCAACTGACAAAGAAGTGCTTACTGCCGAAAATGAAGCAAAAGCTAAAACCGTAGCTGAACAGGATAAAGCATTGAACACTGCTTGGTTTGTTTTCGGAACAAAGAAAGAACTGAAGGATCAGAATATTCTGACAAATACCGGTCTCTTCCAGAAAAAGCAAGTGCTTAAGGATAGTGATATCAATAAGGATTACTTTACTCAGGTTGATATTCGTACAACGAAAGAAATTAAGTTGTACTCTAAGAGTGCAGATGTTTTGACCACTCATCCGGCAGGTTCTTATGCTTTGGAGAAAGATGATAAAGATCAGCTCGTTCTGAAGATTTCGAATCCGAAAGATTTCTGGAGCGTATCCAGATACCTGGTTATCCAAGTAAAATAACTTAATTAAATTATAAGAATGGCAGGGAAGGGTTATCCCTGCCATTTTCTTTTTATATGCAGTACAAGAATATTTTTTTCGACCTGGACGATACTCTCTGGGCCTTTTCTTTTAATGCCCGTGATACATTTGAGGAAATGTATCGCAAATATGAATATGATCGCTATTTTCGGTCTTTTGAACATTTCTATGAACTCTATGAGAAGCGTAATATCGAATTGTGGGCAGAATATGCAGATGGAAAAGTGACAAAAGAAGAATTGAATCGTCAACGTTTTCTCTATCCGCTGGAGGCAGTAGGAGAGGGGGATGCGGCTTTAGCGAAAGCTTTTTCTGATGACTTCTTTGCGGTTATTCCTACAAAAAGCAGATTAATGCCCCATGCGCAGGAAGTGCTGGAATATCTGGCACCTAAATATAATCTTTATATCCTCTCCAATGGATTTCAGGAACTGCAATGTCACAAAATGCGTTCTGCCGGGATTGACCATTATTTCAAGAAAGTAGTTTTATCAGATGATATTGGTGTCTTGAAGCCATGGCCCGAGATTTTCCATTTTGCCATGTCGGCTACCCAGTCTGAACTACGTGAATCGTTGATGGTGGGTGACAGTTGGGAAAATGATATAACGGGTGCTCAGGGAGTAGGCATGCATCAAGTGTTCTATAATGTAACGGGACGTACCAAGTTTCCATTTAAGCCTACTTATCAGATTACAGATTTGAAAGAGTTGCTCCAATTGTTGTGACATTGAGGGATTAGTTGTAATTTTGTCAGCATAAACACATAATTTGCAGCTATGGATACTATTTTACCTTTCGCTTTGCTTTGTTTCACTTCTTTCTTTACGTTGACAAATCCTCTCGGGACTATGCCCGTCTTTCTGACCATGACCCATGGAATGACGGATAAGGAGCGACAGTCTGTAGTGTCTCGTGCTACATTAGTGGCTTTCATCACGATTATGGTCTTTACCTTTGCAGGTCAGTTCCTGTTCAAGTTCTTTGGGATCTCTACAAACGGATTTCGTATAGCAGGTGGTGTCATCATCTTTAAAATTGGTTTTGATATGTTGCAGGCACGTTATACACAAATGAAATTGAAAGATGAAGAGATTAAAACTTATGCCGATGACATCTCCGTCACCCCTTTAGGGATTCCGATGCTTTGCGGTCCCGGTGCCATAGCAAACGCCATTGTGTTGATGCAGGATGCCCATACTATCCAAATGAAAGGTGTACTGATTGGTATGATCGCCTTTATCTACTTGATTACATTTTTCATCTTGCGTGCCTCTACGCGACTGGTAAAAGTTTTAGGGGAAACGGGAAATAATGTGATGATGCGCCTGATGGGACTTATTCTGATGGTAATTGCTGTGGAGTGTTTTGTGAGTGGGGCAAAGCCGATATTGGTGGATATTTTGAAAGAAGGAAGTTTAACTATATAATAATATAATAGAAAGGATGAATTCTTGGTTGATCAAGTGAATTCATCCTTTTTATTTGTACGGATATTTAATGTTTTGGGTTGTACAATACTTTTAGACTATTTTTACCTTGTCTTATAATATATAGTCCACTTTGTGACAATGGAACGGTTATTTGTGTCCCTTTTACGCTCGTTATCTTAACTCCCTGACTGGAGAATATATCAATAAATTCGTTGGAATTTTCACTTGTGATCTCCAAACCGATATTTGTAGGAATGACCTTTAACACTTCAGAAGATTCGGTTTGCCCAATACCCGTTTCTACATCTTTAATTGTGAAAACCAGTCTTAATTCACTGTTAGTAAACTGTTTCCAGGTGTCATCTTTACGGTAACTTCCTATAGCATAGTATTCTCCAGCTGGTAATTCGGGGTTTCCTGTGATAGTGATAGTGCTGGAAGTATTACTTGGTATTACAGTATAGTTGCTGATGCGCGTGTAAGGGAGTAATGCTCCGTTCTTACGTATATATATAGCAAAATCATCTTCATATTTTAAACCTTTATTTTCGATTTGTATTTTGAAAGATATATCTTTTCCTTCTACAGCTTCACCAATAAGTTCTGCAGGAGCAAGTTGATACAAATCGGAATTGTTTTCTATGCTGCTTAGTAGGATACTGTTAGCAGTAATCTCTACACTATAACAGATGTTTTTACCTTCAAGACCACGTAACATGCTTGGTACTTTTTCACCTTCTTTTTGTGAGGCAAAATGAAGTTGATAGTTGCCGTTAGGTACAGTAGATGGAATTGTGCCGCTGAATGTAATACTATTCCAACCACTTCCTACGTCAATGTTGGAAATTGAAGTGGGTGTTGTAAGAAATGTAATGAATTCATCTCCTTGATATAGAGCTAATCCGATAATCCCACTCATAGGAGTAGAAGTGTTCCATATTTTGGTAAACTTTGCACTGATACTTTCATTTCTTTCATATTGCTTTTTTGTAATATCCATGCTTCCCTCTAATGTAAAGCCACTAATGACTTCTCCTGTTGTCTTCGGTTGTACAAGGAGCATAATATATTGCATATCATTATAGGTGCCACTTCCACTTCCTGTGCCGCCTGATCCTGGATTCAGAGAGCTTAAGGAATAATATCCATTTGCATATCCGCTCCATCCCCAGTTAAAATGATACATGTCATTCTCATCACAACCATCCAATACAAATGCATGACCTCCTGCGGTGCTTTGTCCACTGTATAGAACAGGGCGCCCGGCAATCAATTCTTTTTGAATCATATTTTTCCAGCGTCCTTCAGTATTATAATCACGTCCTTCAAAATATATATTAGGATTATACCCGAAGAATTTCGTCAGGGCATTATATTGTTTGAATATGCCTGCCCCACTACCACCGGCTGCACTTAGGTTGTAATCCATATCCATAGCTACGCCGCAGTGGAGCATCAATTCGGCTACAGCTTTCTTTTGTTCTTCAGTTGCCACATTTGTGTATTGAGGCAGCATCAGATCCCATTTATAGTTGGCCTCTTCAAAGTTTACGGAAAGTGATTTTTTTAAAGTTGCAGTAGTGTAACTGTAACTACCAATTCCCTTTTGAGGATATTCATAATATTTCATAACCATGGCTAATGCCGTAGCAGCACAGCCGGTAACGGTGAGTTCTCCTTTTTCTTCCGGACAATCCAGATTATAAGGATTACCTTGATCCCATTCAATTTTGCCTAAAAGTGGAGCTATTACCGGTGGGACACCCCTTGTCTTCAGATCTTGACTTTCAGACTGGTTCTCGCCAGAAATACTCTTCTGATTTATCTGTTGCATTTCTGTAGCGTAAAACTCCAGCCAATATTTAGCATTAGGAGGTAATTGCTTTATGTCTATACTGCCTCTGTCAGAGTATGCTAAGATTTCACGTGCACAGTCGTTGCCTGAAACGATGATAAATCCATTGTCTTTTTCTATGTTAATGATATAATAAGCTGGATAGATTTCAGGACCACGAGTGATTGTTATCTCACTGTTCATTAGTTGAAGTTGGGGTGCATCGTCAGATTTTATTAGACCATGAGAGGCTACGAAAGCTTGCGCGATTTCTAATGCTTGCTTCGGCGTACGCGGTGTGGCATAAAGCCAGCAAGAGTACAAAAGCATAATGATGAGTGAGAGTTTTGTTTTCATAAAATGAGGTTTTAATAAGATTATATGAGCAAGAAAGGCTATCCCATAAAAGATGAATGGAATAGCCTTTTTCTATTATGTACCTTTTAATTAACGTACCATTTTGCAATCATAGTATTGGAACCAGACATATTTAGAGTAATTACCTGCATCATCCATTATGGCACCTGCAACTCCACTGTCGAAAGTGATGGTTTCAAAGTCATCACTCCACATTCCAGAAACGTTAGCCCAGCTAAGTCCTGCTGAACTCAATGAAGCGAAGCGCACACTTGCTGTGAAACCTAATCCGAAGTCCATATTGTCAGCGATAGTTTCATTACATATAATTTGCAGACCATTTGAAGAATATGACATCCTCCATGTAACATAATCTTTTCCATTAAATTTCGTACAATTATATCCATCTCCCTTTTCGTTCATCTCTACTACTACAGGGAATGAAGCGGCTACTCCTTTACTATCCACGGCTTGGAAAGTCCAGTCTCCGATCAACTTATCGTACGGGTCGACTACTTCCTGAATGTTTACCTTGCAGGCACCTGTTCCGATAGTAGCTCCTTGAGCGTTTGCTATTTCTAATGTAAATGAACGGTCAAAGTTATCTTCTTTAGTCGAAACATTTAGGTAGATTTCAGCATTTACTGTTTCCACATCTGCTGGTACTCTTATTTTTTCAGAAGTAAGAAGAACGGTCTTATCATTTTCCACAGAAATGCCACTGGCATTTTTAACTGTTACAGTCACTTCTATAAGTCCACTATGCTCTCCTGTTACTGTAATAGGAACTTGAATACTGCTGACATTCTCTTTCACATCTATTTCACTTTGAGAGAATCCCACAGTAGCATTGCCCGAATTCATATTTTCGTCATCATCGCTACAAGCCGCAAATGTTAGTGGCAAGAGCATCATTGCTAATAATTTAATATATTTCATAAATACCTTTCTTTAATGATTAATAACCTGGATTCTGCTGCCCAGCTAATTGTGGATTCGTTTCCATTTCTGCTGATGGGATAGGCCATACTAAACGGTAGTCTCCTGCCGGATATGAAAGATTTCTTCCATTAGGAACGATAATGTTATTGATAGCTGGATTTTCCGGGTGATCAGGATTACGTTGGAAGCCAATGCCCCAACGGCGTAAATCGCTCATACGGAAACCTTCTCCGATCAACTCCTTCAAACGCTCGTTGCGTATTTCTTGAATCAATGCCTGACCACTATAATTAATCTCTTCATAGCCAGTAATACGCTTACTGCGTAATTCATTGAGATATTTATTAGCCAATGTCGGGTTAGTAGTAGCAGCAGCTTCTGCAGCAATCAAGTAAATTTCTCCCATACGGAATACCTTAGGCATATTTATATAATTGGGAGTCGCAGAAGTTTTTAAACTTTCATTACCCGGAAATTTTTTGAATACATAAGCTTGCACATTGTTACCATCTACTGCCAACTTCCATACAGTAAAGAAAGCATCGAAACGAACATCACCTTCATCTTCATACATACTTAGCATATCGAAAGTAGGAATGTAATCAGCTCCATCCAGTTTAGTACTTAAATAAGCACCACCGGTAGAAGAACCTAATTCTGTAGTACTCATGAATGGGCGGAAGATAGCTTCAGTACCTTCATCTTTTGTCCACATAGCTTCATAAGCTTTAATTTCTGCCAATTTATAGATCTGAGATTTGATGATTGTTTCAGCTTTTGACAGCGCTGTTGTATTGTCACCTTTCAACAAAGCAATACGTGCTTGCAGTGCCAATACTGCATAAGAAGAAAAGTAAGCAGCATTTGGAGCTATAAATTCATTGTCGGTTTTCTCGTACTCAAGTAATGCGTTATAGGCATCGGTTAAGTCGTCATTAATTAATTTATATGTTTCATCTTGAGTGCTACGTCCCGGGTATTTACTGCTATCGCCGGTTGGATTATAAACCGTCACCAAAGGCAAACCTTTACCTATTGTTTGTGCAATACTTGCTGAGTAAGTTTCGCAATAATGATCAATCAACCAGTAATAGCAATAAGCTCTTACAAATTTAGCTTCACCATCATAACGAGTCAATTCTGTACGTTCTTCTGCAGTATATTCATTATTTGCCAGCATCTCATCCATCTTATTAATGATAAAGTTAGCTGAGTTGATAATTGAATATAAATTTCCCCATATAGTGGCGATATCTCTTGTTGCCGAGTTTATATTTCCGTTAGAGAACTCACCGATACGGTTTCCGTTATTACTAACTCCATGGAACATATCCATCTGGATTTCCGGATAGTTAACATATCCGCCGGTGGTGAGACTTCTCATACTTGAGTAGAGGCCGTTGCGGAAACGGCGACAGTCATTCAGATTCTGGATGGCAGTATCATTATCAAGGCTTCCATAAGGTTTCTTGTCCATATCGCAGGAAGTCACCAATGCGCCCACCATTAATAGTGCTAAAAATATTTTTTTCATAATCATCTTTTTCTTAATTAAAATGTTAATTCAACACCAAATACGAATTGTCTTGTATTAGGATATCCGAACTTAATCAAGTTGATATCAGGTTCAGGGTCATAACCGGTGAAGTTAGTAAGTGTCCATAAGTTACGGCCTGTGAAGAAGATGTTGAAGCGTTCGATTACACCGCTGTGTTTCAATATAGACTTCGGCAGTTCATACTGAACGGTTACATTCTTTAAACGAAGGAACGAAGCGTTCTCTACCAGGTGATCATCCATCTGAATAGCTTCTGTTGATGCCGGAATATCTGTAATTTGTCCTGGCTTGGTCCAGATATTCAACATGTTGGTAGATTGGTTTATAGAAAGTCCCTGTGCTGCGTTTTCAATGAAGAATCTATCGTTACTAATCAGGTACTTTTTGCCGGCCCAAGTAAAGTCAGCACTGACAGAAATTCCTTTCCAGCTAAATTCTGTTCCAAAACCTCCATTCAACGGAGCATATCTGTCTTTGCCAATTAGAACCGCATCTCTTTCCTTATTATATACTTTGGTCAAATTGCCGTCTTTATCATACCATATTTGTTTACCATCACGTGGGTCAACACCAGCTCTGCGCACAAAGTATAATTCACCAACTGAATGACCTACTTTGTATTGCAAACCATAGTCGGGTAAACTATATTCATCACGTCCGTTGAATAACTCGGTGATTTCATTCTTATTATAGTTGAAGTTAGCTCTGAATCCCCAGTAGAAATTACTATTCTGAATGATATCTACTTTGAAATCCAAATCAACTCCTTTATTAACCATAGCACCAATATTTCCGGCACCAGAGCTAAAACCAGTAGTATAAGAATAAGGTATATCCATTAATAAGTCAGTTGTCTTTTTACGATAGAAATCTACATTAGCAGTTAAGCGATCGAATATGCGGAAAGACAAACCAGCATTGACACCTGCAACTTTTTCCCAAGTAAGGTCTGTGTTACTAGCTTGCGAGATTCCCAAACTACCTTCACTGTTGTAAGGACTACCGGAGCCAATTAAACCATAGTAAGCATAATCACTAATACCGGAGTTACCAGTAGTACCATAACTAACCTTCACTGAAAGTTCATTCAGCCAATCTATGTTGTCCATGAAACTTTCTTTCTTCATATCCCACATAGCACCAACTGACCAGAAATTAGCCCAACGACCATCTTTAGGGAACTTAGAACTTCCGTCACGACGGAATGTCAGATCCAGATAATATTTGGAAGCGTAATTATAGCTGCCAGTAAAGAACATAGAATTGAATACAGTTTCTACTTGTGTATGTGTCAAGTCATCTTTAGGTGAAACAGGAGTCGGAGCTTGCGTTAATTTCATCTGACGGGCATCTGTATGGCCTTCAGTAAATACTCCAAAACTTCTGGATTTAGCGATGATAGATTCCTGTCCGGCCAGAACGCTTACATTGTGGTCGTCGATATTGAATTTATATTCAGCCGTATTCGTATATGTAAATGCATAATATCTGCTAAAGCTTTCCTGGCGGTAACCGTCTCGTGCGGGAACGCTAGTTCCCATTGGTGTTTTGAAAGCTTCATAAGGAAGTCCGATGTTTGATAGAGTCATATCATATGCATCGATAGATTGCTGCGCTCTTACTGTTAATCCTTTAATCGGAGTAAGTTCCTGATAAAGATTGATGTTGGCAGTGACAATTCTTCTTTGTACATCACGGTTGTCATTAACAAAATTAGGCGTAGTCAATCCACTATAAAGAAGATGGGTAGCTCTATCTCCCCACTGGATGTTGCCGTTATCGTCGAATGTATAAAAACGAGGTGAATCATAAGGCAATGCAAATCTGGCAAAAACAGATGGACTACTTGAATAAATACTTGAAGATTCTGTTTCATTATTCGTTTCATACTGGCTGTAGCCCAAATTCGATTGTAGACCTACTTTTAACCATTCTTTTACACGTGTATCAAAGTTAAAACGCAGTGCTTCGCGACGAAGGCCCGACTGTGCAATGATACCCTCTTGCTCATGATGATTCAAAGATAAATAGTAAGACATGTTAGAACCGCCACCATTGATAGCTGCATCTAATGTATAAGTTGGTGCATGGCTATCAAATACTTCATCACGCCAGTTAGTATCTATACCATATTTTTCTACTCTATCTTTAATGGTTTGTGGAACGGGACTACCTACTAATTCTCGGAATTGGATGTACTGAGAAGAGTTCATCATCTCAACGTTGTCCTGAACCATACTTGAAAAACCATATTGAGCACGTAAAGTAACATTGGCCTTTTGATCAAACTTACCCTTTTTACTGGTAATTACAATAACGCCATTTGCTGCACGTGAACCGTAAATAGCTGTTGAAGAAGCATCTTTCAATACTGTGATGTTCTCTATATCACCAGGATTCAATGAATTGAAAACAGATGATGAAATCGGAGCACCGTCCAAAATGAATAGCGGAGTATTACCTGCATTAATGGAGTTTACACCACGTAAACGGATTGTAGCAGATTTAGATGGGTCACCCGAACTGGACAATACTGAAAGACCGGAAACCTGACCAGCTAAGGCATCGGTAAAGTTGACTGTGGGATTCTTCTCCAATTTCTTTCCACCAACCGAAGCAACAGATCCTACCACAGAACCTAGTTTCTTACCAGTTCCATATCCTACAATAACAACCTCGTCAAGTAATTCTGTATCAGGCTTCAATGTGATCTTTACATGAGAAGCAATTGCCACTTCCTGTGGTTGCATTCCAATGTACGAAATCTGCAAAGTCTTCGCAGAACTACCGTTGAAATAACATACTATATATAAACGATATACATACTTAGCTGGAACTATGTACCAGGAAAGGTATATTTATATATTACGCTGATAATTAGATGTATATATGTTTATTCTTTACATTCATACTTAATAACGATCTACCAAATATTGCACTATAATAAAATGTAAATAGCTAATTAGCAGATGCATATCTGTTAATTAATTCTATTTCTGAAGTATTTATAATTAGCCTCAAATTGTTATATTATTATTTTACGCAAGATTATTTACTTACGGCCATCATATACCTACACATAAAATGCGAAGAATATCCTATAAAAGTATTCTTCGCATTTTATATATAGATTATTTATCAATAAAACAATCTTAGGATCAAAAGCCTTACCTTTTTAAAGTCTCAAATTTATCTTTATTACATATCCTATTTCTTAATAAATTTGCTTCGATATGTATTACCATTGACAGACTGTAAAGTTACAATATAATAACCGGCTGACAATCCGCTAACAGGAATTGAGTACTCTTTCTTATCCCCTGATTCTTTCTGTCTAATTAACTCTTGTCCGGATAGATTATAAATAGAAATCATTTGAGCAGTATTGCTTGTATGAATATAAAGAACATCTTCTACTGGTTGTTGATAAATGATGATCTCATCTTTATCGGTTATTTCATCTTTGATGCCAGTTGCTGGTCCTACAGAAAAATAAAGCCTGCATAGTGGATCACCTCCATATCCTCCCAACAGTTCTGGCTTATACAAATTGATATAATAGTTACCTTCCTCTATTTGTGGATCAATTTCCATTTCAAGATTAAAAGTCTGTCCTTTCTCTATAAATACATTTGTATAGTGTAAGTTGGACGTTGAGCCTTGACCAACAGCAAAGATTGCTGCCATTAAAGTCTTATCATATACATTACCTGTACCACTTAATGACAAGTCTGCCAGTAATTTAAGTTTTTCTCCTACTTGAAGTTGTTTTGCTTCTAAACGTGCATTTTCCACTATCAAGGTCGATGTTCCAGATGCTTTGTTGACAGTTACAGGAGTTAATTTATCTCCAATGGCATATACATATTCTCCCCATTGTACTCCCGGACAAATAAAATAATCCCCGGCTGGGATACCTTTAGATGCCTCTGTTAGGTTAGATATTAAATTCCCAGAAATTTTTATTTCTTTATTTTCGACACCTGGTCTTAATTCCAACTGAGTATATCCAGCTAAACTTATTAGTTGTGCATCTTCATCGGCAGTGATAAATAAGACCCCTGCTAAACCATAAAAATCACTCGTTGTACTCTTATTGGAAAGCAACATCTTGAAATCGCCTCTACGACCACTATATAAATTATGCAATGACTCTACACTCCCATCTAAATCTTCTTTCAAATTCAAATCTCCGCCAAATGAAGCTAAAATACATTTGTTACCAGATATAGTGAGTATAAATTGCGTTTCAGAACCATAACTACCACGTACACGACTCCAAGCTGTCTCACGTGAATCTTTGGTTGCTAGATACAATGCATAAGTGCCGTCAGTTAAAGTACTGGGGACAGTTATGTTTGAAAAGGTTTGGCCTTTGGTTCCAAAATTAGGTTTAACATTCCCCAAAGATATATTCCATAAAGCGGACTGTTTACCATCTTTCTCAGCAATTAATCCCAACTGTCCATTCTTGAATGTTGTGCTCATGTTATACATCTCAGTAATTGTAAGATCAAAGTTCTCCCCCTTGGTAACTTCATTTTTACTAACTTCCAACTTCGAAAGGTAGAAATGAGATGTATAACTTGATGTTGCTACAGGAGGTTGAAATCCGGTAATCATTCCCTGTTGATAGATAAATCCACCGCCTATATCCGTTCCTCCGCCGATTCCCGGAGATGACGGATTAAGAGAAGCTACTTCGAAATAACCATTATTAACTCCACCCCAACCCCAATTGACATGAACCATATCTTGGGTATCATAGCCATCAAAAACAAATTCGTGCCCAACATCTTTGGATGCACCATTATAAAGTACCGGTCGGCCTTCACTAATTTCCTTCTTAATCAGGTTCATCCACTCCTCAGAAGTAAAATACTCACGATATATATATCCAAGATTTTCATCATATCCGAAATAGTCAATCAAAGCCTGTCCTACCTTAAAGGAATAAGCACCGGAACTAGAAGGCGAATACTCCATTTCAACTGAAACACCACATGCATACATTAATTGTGCAACAGCGTCAGCCTGTTCGACAGTATAGGTTCCAGAATATCGCGGAAGCATATTATTCCAGTCAAAGGTAGTATTTCCGTAATCAAAAGAATATTGGACACCATTGGAAGTATAAAAATAGTGACCTGTCCCTTTTGCAGGATATTCGTAATATTTTAAAATCATTGCCATTGCTGTGGCCACACATCCTGTAACACTACGTTGTCCTTGAATCATTGGACAAGCATTGTTATATGGAGTATCCTGATTCCAATTTATTTCTCCCAATAAAGGAGATATAGATGCGGGAAAGCTTTTTCTTATAAGTAATTTGGGTTCTGCAAATACTTTCTTCCCATTTTTAATATTCTCATAAACAGCATTATAGTATTCCAGCCAGCTTAATATATTTACCGGTAAGTTCTCTGTTATGAAACTTCCATTATCCGAATAACCCAGTACAGGCTTCATACGATCATCACCGGAAACAATAACATAGGCAGAGTGGGCATTATTGTATATATAAAAAGCATTTCCATTTGTTGCAGAACGAGTAGATGTTGAGTTCAATAAATCACTGGAAACAGCAACTAACTGAACATCCGCAGCATTACGCGTTGCTATACTGTTGGATTGCATAAAAAAGGAGCGTGCAATAGAAAGAGCGTCTTCAGAAGAACGTTGGGCCGCCCACACCATCAAACTACATAAAAGTAGCCAAGATAGAAGTAATAATTTTCTCATAGGCATAAATCATTAGTATCAATATTCTAAAAATAATCTATATTTTAAATTAATCGCTATAAATAAAAGAAGGGGAACAATAAGCCTTCTAATAGAAACACTTTTATTCCCCTCATTTATTGAACTATTCCATAGGAGCCTCAATACTCCGGAAAAGTTTATTCAACATTATCATTTAACCATTACGCCATCAATTGTTTGAGCGACCTTTATATTCTTTGCAGTAGAAAATGTTTTTTTATTCATCTGTAAAGGCTGCATTGAAAATCCTTTCAGCAATTTAGTGTTCATTTCTGCTGACTGCTTTTTCACAGAACTCCATATCAGCTTACAATATGGTGAGTATAAACTTGCACCTTTATCTGTAATTGCACAGTAACCAAATGAGTCCCATTCAACAGTGTTAGACTCAGCATTTAAGAATGTCAATTTTCCGTCTTTCGTCAAACCACCAACAAAATATTCTTTTGTAGTCAATTTTCCAGCAGAAGAATTAATTAATGCAAGTACAGCATCATAACCATCATATGGTTCAACATCTTGGGGAGCTAAAATAATCCAGCCGGTTTCTTTATCATAATCCAAATAAAAAGTATCGTCATAGCCGTCTTCACCTAAAAGTCCTTTAACAACCAAGGTTTGATTATCTACTTTTTTAACTGAAGCTGCTAAATTGCCCGATGCAGAAGATGTCGCAGCTGGAATAAGCCAATTACCTACATAGTCATCAATAGAAGTACCTTGAAGTAAATCATCAAACGGGCTTCCACCTGTAGAGAAATTGAAAGTAACAGAAGCATTTTCCTGAGCTTCACCGCTACCATAAGTTACAACAACGAAAGAGTAAACACCACCCTCATCACAAGGGAAAGTAATAGTACCATTCTCTGTTAGTTCCTCAGACTTAATGCTACCATCAATGACACCTTTAGCAGCTGCTTCAATATCTTCACCGGATACCAAAGCTATCTTTGCAGATTCAACATCCTCTCCGAGTGTGACTTTAGCAATGGCATAATTCTTATTGGATACATCTGTATAACGTCCTATATAAGCAACCTCTGCAGTATAATCAGTAAGAACAATTCCAGGGAACGCAATTCTGACAACTCCGTCTTTCTGAGAATAGTCCCAACCTCCAAGGCCATCCATATAGTAGTATGGAGCAAGTTGAACAATAGCAGGTTTCCCCTCTTTCGTATAAGCTTTAACAGTACTATACATCCAGAATGATTCTGCCTGGAAGTTAGTGAAATCTGACGGATGATGTGCATCCACATTCTTATTGTAATCGTTTGAAGTATTATAAAAGCCTGTACAATAAGCATCAAAATGTACTAAACCAGCAGTTGTTATTTTGACTTTATTGATCATATCGCCCGCCTTTAGAATCTGGAATGTCAGGTAAGGTGATTGATCACCATGAGTTGAAAGTCCTTCAGCTTCTAAACCTTGTGAATACGGATCAACCAAACGATACATCGTAGGATCAAGATCGTTTTGTTGTAGCTCTACCTGATAAGTTTTCTCAAATAAGAAAGCATCAGAGAAAATTGCATTACCTAACGAAGTCCACGGTGCTGGAATACCCGCTTTAAATGAATAAGTGGAAGTTCCATAAGGTGTTGTAAGGTTAGCATCTGCAATTGCAATAGTGATTGCTTTAAAATCGTCGTATTCAAGTTTATCAGGATCGTAACCGATTGACAGTTTTATAGTTTCAGCGCCAGCTGCAAAATTTGCAGTAGTAGGAATTGTAAAAAGGCCTGATTTATCTGTTGCGGTTAGATTTACCGTTAGAGCCTCAGTAGTATTTATACGGCTTACTGTAACATCGAACGAAGTTGCGTTTTTAGCCAAATTAACCTGTGACGGCATAGCGGTCGAGAAATAGACCTGTGCACCAGCAATTTCTTCTGCCGGATCATAATCGTATGAGTCGGTACATGCACTCCAAGTAAGTGCAAATACACCCATCAGCACCAGCAGATATGTATTTAGTTTTTTCATACTAACTATTTTTAGTAAATTTATTTATAATCAAATTTATTTAAAACTCAAAGCTGTTTTACTCGCTAATCCAAGGTTTATAAAAGTCTGTAGGATCTGGATTACCAAAACCAACCAGTGCTTCGTTATTATCGCTTTCTTGTCTTACGATACTCATATTCATCCATGCCGGACGTCCCTTAGTATTCAAACGAGCAGTGTCATAGAAGTTTGTATCCGGGTAACCACGAGTAACACTCATATTCAGACGCTTCACATCATAGAATGTCAAACCTTCACCCCATAGTTCTACACGTTTTTGAAATACAACTTCTTCAACCACATCACTATTTGAACATACATATTTCGGATCACGATAGTTTTTCATGAATGTTTCCAGTAACTGTTTACCTTCAACAGCATTTAGATGGGCAGCAGCTTCAGCCTCGATAAAGTACATCTCTTCAACACGCATTATAGGGAAAGCAACAGCATTACCAACATTACTAACACTTGTATTTCCTTCATTTGGACGGAACTTCACAGATGCATAATCTGGTAATTTTTCACCTGTTTCCTGATTTATAAATGGAGTTTTTCCTTCCAGAGCAGTACCGGCAGGAGCTTTCCAGATTTTCTTGCGGAAATCCGTATCGCTCATCCTTTCATACATAGTACGATTAATCATTAAAAATGGTTCTCCACCAGTATATCCATATGATGCTTCATTAGACATCCAAGAAGTCCAGGTTGCAATACCACTCTTTACCTGATCATCTTCAGCCTTTAGTTGTGAGCCCCACATCCAACAAGAAAGATCATTGAATCCTTTAGTTGTACTTAGACATTGATTTTCTGTCATTGGAGTAACACTCGTTGCATCAATAGCTTTACGCGCATAAGTCCTAGCATTGGCATAATCGCCCAGCCACATATAGTAACGAGCCTTTAAACCATATACCACATCCAGATGAGGCAGTGTCTTAGTCGTGATTTTTAAGTTGACAATATATTCTTCTGCTTTATTTAAATCCCCTAGAATAAACTCAGCCATTACTTGGCGTGTAACGCGAGGGTTATTTCTTGCTTCTGCTTCAGTCATGCCTTCTTTCACAATAGGCACAGTCAGGTTCAATACATCATTTCCGCTGGAGTTCACTGAAGAAAAACCTTCAACCGGCATAAATTCATACATTTGTGCCATATCCAGATAAGCCAATGCACGGAATGCATGACCAGCACCTAAATAACCTAATTGCAAGGTATTAGCAGTTTCTGTATTTACTGCACCAATCATATTATTAGCCGTCTGTACAAACTTGTAGTAATACCACCAATGAAATTGTGCATACATGTAACTGTCACCTTGAGCTTTATTCATTTCCCAACCGGTATACCAGTCATAACCACTACCACTATATACTATAGGCATATCTTCAGTCATCACATCACGGATATGCATAATAGAACCATATCCCCAGTCATAGTCCTGGCGTTGGGGTAATACTCTGAATGTATTAAAATAGGCAGGCATTGCCCACAATAATGCTTCTGTAGCTTTTGATGACGAGCCTAACTGGTCTTCAGTTGCCACCTGGGTAGGAAGCGTTTCTTCAATACATCCGGTCATCAGAACGGATGAAGAAAGACAGACCCCTAATATTAATTTAGATATATTTTTCATATTCAATAATTGCTAATTGGTTTAGAATGTAAGTGTGATACCTCCCGAAATAGTACGCATTGGAGCATAATAAGCAGATGTTACACTACCTGTAATACTCTGGCGTGGATCAAGTCCTTGGCGTTTAGACCATACCCAAACATTATCACAAGACATATAGATGCGCAGTTTTTCCATACCCATAGTACGGCAGATTCGTGATGGCAAAGTATAACCCAGATTAATATTCTGCAAGCTCAAATAAGAAGCATCAGTCAAGAAACGATCTGAACTCTGATTCATATATGAGTCATTATATTGGAAACGAGGAATGTTAGAACTTGTATTTTCCGGAGTCCAAGCATTCAACAAATCAACATGGAAAGCATGTCCCTTGTTAATTCCCATTGAGGCAGCATAGTCACTATCATAAACTTGTCCACCAAGTTGATATGCAAAATCAATAGAGAAATCAATACCTTTATATTCAAAACTTGTTCCAAAACCGCCGTACATATCCGGCAATGCAGTTCCGCAAAGATGCTGTGTTGCTTCACTGGGCTTCGTTGTTGTTTCAACTCCGGTTACATTACCATCTTTATCTTTTATATCTTTATAGAACAGAGATTCTCCTTTTTCATTAACACCGGCATATTTATACAGATAATAAGTATATAAAGGTTCACCTTCACCGTAGAAGAAGCTACCGCTGGAATAACCGGATACTCCATCTACTTTCAACGTTTTAGACTTTTCTGACAAATACGTAATCTTATTCTTGTAATGAGTAAAGTTTAAGCTAATCGTCCATTTCATATCATTGGTCTTGATTGGCGTACCCTCTAATTCTAATTCAACACCCGTATTACGCATATCACCCACATTGGAATAATAAGAAGTAAAACCCATTGTAGGAGGAAGAGGGAATGAAAACAACATATCAGAAGTCTTGCGATTGAAATATTCTACAGTACCACTTAAGCGATTTTTGAGAACTGCAAAGTCAATACCAACATTGAAGTTACCATTTGTTTCCCAGGTAATATCCTTGTTACCCATAGCATAAGGAACAGCCGCCGGGTTACCGTTTGCATTTACAATCTCATAAGTAGTTATATAACGGTAGTCACCGATATTATCATTACCTTGCGAACCATAAGATGCTTTTAATTTTAACTCATCAATCCATTCTACATTAAAGAAATCCTCTTTAGAAATTAACCAAGCACCTCCTAATGACCAGAAATTACCCCAACGATTGTCCGGATGGAAACGTGAAGAAGCATCACGACGATAAGAGCCAGATACAAAGTATTTTTCATTAAAATCATATTGTATACGACCAAAATAACCTTCTGTGTTATAGTCTTTTGTATAAGAGTTAGCAGAACCATCCAAGATAGCGCCAATCAATTCCGGGTTATTCGGATCGAACATGTTAGATTTTGAAGCATATAAATAATAGTATTTATAACGATAAGACTCATGGCCCAACATCGCTTCTACATTATGGGGGCCAAAGCTCTTTTTATAGTTCAATAATTGCTGATAATTATATGATAGCTGGCGAGTATGGTATTTATATGCAATACCATTAGAAGAAGCATATTGACCATAGTAGGGATTCGTAACATTAGTCTGACGCATCTCATCTACATATACACTGTTGGTAGAACTAAATTTGAAATCTTTCAAGAAACGTACCTCGAAAAAGCCTACAGCGCTAATTGCATTACCCTCAGCATTCATCTTATCCAAAATGCTGCTGGATAAGGCATTACTTTGTCCCAAGTAAGGACGGCTATTACCAGCGTTAGAGCCATCACCATAGTCATAACGTGTGATTCCATTAGCATCTTTCATTATTACGCCATTTCCATCACGCAGGTATAGCGGATAAATCGGAGCCATCTGAGTTAAAGCAAATACATTACCAGAGGAATTGGAACTACCATCATCACCCAACTGATTAGATTCATAATGCGTATAAGCCATGTTTGCTCCCACTTTCAACCAATCTTTAATTTGATAATCAGCTTTCATACGACCAGTCAGACGTTCATAGTCAGAATTATTGGCGATACCTTCATTATCCAAATAGTTGAAAGAAGCATAGAAAGAAGACTTATCGCTACCAGCTGTTGCTGTCACTGTATATTCCTGACGCAAACCATTCTTATAAGCAGCATCTGTCCAATCATCTGGCAACAACAGATAGTTTTGTCCTTGATAACTAACAAGGTTACCTAATGTTGCATTCGGATTCAATTTACCATTTTCGCCAATCATATACTGCCCTGTAGGTACGTTATAAACATTATATCCCAAACCGTAGGCATTATTTGCAGTCAGATTTTGATTAGCCATAATATGAGCCGCATTTGAATCCATTCCCTGGGTATTCGTAAAGTAGTTCTTCAGAGCGCCATAATACATTTCATAATATTTAGCAGGGCTAGTAACATAATTATAATCCTGAGTAGCACGAGAGTTAGATCCCCATTTTGCATCGACTGTAATTTTGGCTTGTCCGGCATTACCTTTTTTAGTAGTAATGATAATCACACCATTAGCACCACGTGCACCATACAGAGCACTTGAAGCGGCATCTTTCAATACAGTCATTGACTCAATATCCTGAGAGCTTATATTATTGAGGTCACCATCATACGGTATACCATCCAATACAATCAAGGGGTCTTTTCCTGCATTGATTGAACTAATACCACGTACACGAATCGTTGGTGTTGTAGCCCCCGGTTGTCCAGAAGTAGTGTTTAGCTGTACACCAGAAACTTTACCAGTCAATGCATTAGCCACATTGGAAGTCTGAATCTTACCAATCTGATCAGATGAGACAACACTTGCCGAACCTGTAAATGCTGACTTCTTTGCAGTACCATAAGCAACCACCATTACTTCTTCAAGTATCTCACTATCAGATTTCATTGTTACTTTTACGTGAGATTTAATCGCAACTTCTTGTGTTTGCATACCAATATACGAGATTTGCAACGTCTTCGCAGAACTAATCCATTGTTATATTGCTAAATATCAGCTCTGTAATCATAATCAAGGAACTTTATACAAGGTGATAATAATTTATAAACAGCTGATAATAAGAGATGTAAAAAACGACAATATATATTTATATCTACCGGAATTATCCTATATTTCTATACTAAACACTTAATAATAAGAATATTATTATGTAATCATCTATAAAAACAGGTTCTTAAACTAGTACTATTGGTTCAAGCATAAATATAAATGTATGGAATAATTAAAAACATTCCAGAAGTTGATCTATAACACATGATAGCGATCACATGAATAAAAAAATAGTAAATAGTTGAAATAAATATTTATCCTATTTTATAATTGCATAGTGTGATTCCGAGAAGACTAAATAGAAAAAGAGAAATAGAACAAAGTTATATATCATATTGCAAACTTATAATTGATTATTATGGTCAAGTCTTTTTTAACTAGTTTCGATTACTATTTGAAAATATATAAAAAGATCGCTCACTTCCCAGTGAACGATCTTTAAAACACTTTATTAACAACATCCAGTTAAATCAATAGCTGGAATTTCATTGCCTTTCAAAGTAAAACTGGCATTTGTTTTACAAAACAGCCTTAATAATGAATAATACTACCTTGTTTAAGGCTCTGTTGCAGGGAGAATAAAAGTTTCTGTGAAAGCGCCAAAAGTACCGGCAGACACTCTAAATGTTAGATTAACAGTAATATTATTGCTTTGAAGTGCTCCATTGCCCGAAACATAAAGTGCTCCATAACTTCCATAAGAGCTATAAACAGCTTGTTGAGCTACAGTTACACTATTATTATCAGCAACATCAAAAACAATATCATAGCCCTCTTCAAAAGGTCCTATGGCTTTATATTTAAGTACTGGGCTTGCTTTATAGAACTCACATTCTCCTTCACCCCCGAAGAATGAGCTTGATAACATACCTATACCAATTGACTCCCACTTCAACCCTGTGAAAGTTGCTTCGGTTGCCATCCTGTCATTGCCATTCACAGCTACTACCGTAATTGTATATTCCCCCACCATGCCGGTCACGGTCACATCGCTATCCGATGCCCCCGAAAGACCTTCAATTTTAGTACCGTTTTTAATAACATAGTCCATATAGCCGTCTTTACCCATCGAAGCAATATGTGCCTCTCTGTCAGTTGTTGCTTCGGCCAGATAATAAGCTTCGGCAACCTTGCTGTTGGCAGCTATCCGGAGCAATAAGTCATTGTCTGCATTGCAAGGAGCCTCCGGTGCAAACTGGTACACAACGACATTAGGCCTGGAGTCACTACCCGGATTTGTTCCTTCTTCTTCTGAACATGATATCATGCCTCCGACGGCAAGAATCATCATAAATAAGCTATAGATATATTTCTTCATATTCTTAAATTTTAAATATTATAAGTCCAGATTACCACATATACTCATCAGAATCCGTAGCAGGTGCAATAGGGGTTGGATTATTTGTACAAGCCGTATTATAATTGGTTTCACTCTGCACAATACAGAGGTTCATCCAATCGGGAGGGGTAGTACTATTCCAACGGAATTTCTCCACATGATTGGTATTAGGATAACTACGGATGACACCTTTATTGAGACGTTTGATATCAAAAGTGGCGAATCCTTCTCCCCAAAGCTCTATACGACGCTGCCACCACACTTCATTTTGGAAAGCAGAGTTGGCTGGATTTCCATAAGACTCATTGTGTTTACCATATGTGTAAGAGGTATCTCGGCTTTTAGCAAATGTCGTCAATAAGGCAATCCCTCTTGATTCATCCTGCATACCGGCAGCTTCAGCCTCAATCAGATACATTTCTTCAACACGCATCATGGGAACAGATACCAGAAAACCTAAATACTGATTATCATTTCCACCCTTGGCTGGACGGAATTTCAGAGAAAGTCCTCCTACACCTTTGCCTTCTTTATTACCGGAAGCATAAATCCATTCTGGATGCTTTGTATATGCCTCCAAAGCCTCTAATTGTTCATTTTGGGGTAATTCAGCTATCTGAAAGTCAACAAAACACTTTCTACGGAAATCTGTTTCCGGGATAGTCTCATACAAGTGACGATCGATCAGAAATTGGTGACCATAACTAGAAGCATAGCCACATCCCGAACCATTCACTTCAAGGCACATAAAAGAGCCCCACGAACTATCAGCATCATTCAACAGAATATTATCGTCAGTATCTTTAAATTTCAGCCCGAACATCCAAGAAGAATTGGGGGTGTTGAAACCTGTATCGCTGTCAGTATAATCAGCCTCACTCATGAGTTGGTAACCAGCCTGAGCAAGTTTGGCATATTTTTCGGCATTTTCCCAGTCTTCCATCACTAAATAAGCGCGTGCTTTCAAACCATATACTACTGACTTATCAGGAGTCAATTTATCAGGTCTCTGGTAATCAGCTAGATATTGCTCTGCCTTGTCGAGGTCGGAAAGAATGAATGCCCACATCTTTTCATTAGTAGCACGAGGGTTAGTAGCTAAGTCAGAAAGAGCAGTAGCCTCGGTTACGATAGGAACCGTTTCTGCATTTTTGTCTAATGCATAAGTCTTATTAGCAAACATGCGCGCTAAATCCATGTAGAACATTGCCCGCATGGCATATGCAATACCTGCACCTGACATTTTATCTAAATCGGGATTCTCTCCGGCTAATGAAAGAACGGTATTGCAATTCTTAATCCAGCTATAATAATATGTCCATGGAAACTGACATAGAAGATATTGGGGGCCAAGAGCCACACCACAACTGTACCAAGTAGAATATTGGTGCCCTGAAAAGCTGGGAACAATATCTTGCCCCATCACATCACGCATCTGATAAAAAGAGGGATAACCGTAATCGTAGGGATATCTTTTATCTGCGCCAGCACCAAATTGAAAAGTACCGGCCAACGAAGAAGTTATGCCACTCACAAAGTTATCATACGAACCAGGAGCATTGGCTGCCTGATCCTTGGTTATGGTAGATGATTGCGGATTAATCTCTTCAATGCAACTTGTTGCAAAAGTAAGTCCGAATGCAACAGTAAAGAATGGAATCAATATTTTTTTCATATTCAATTTCACTTATTTGTTTAGAATGTTATTTGAATACCCCCTGAAATATTGCGTACAGGAGAGTATGCTGTTATGTCTTTATTTCCCTCATAAGAATAGCGAGGGTCGAAACCTTTGCGTGCAGACCAGAAACATAGATTCTCACCGGCAGCATAGATGCGTATCTTGGCTATATTTCTCAGAAGATTCTTTGGAAGTGTATAACCCACCGTGAACGATTGGAAATTCAGATAACTGGCATTGGTGAGGAAACGATCTGAATTGGCGAACACAGTGTACTTGTCGCCATACTGCCAGCGGGGAATATCGCTTGAAGTATTATTAGGGCTCCATGCTTTGAGATAATCTTTATGGAAGTTGGAGCCTGCGCTGGCAGAGGTTTCGTTAGGAGTCATTAAAGAAGCATAACGATTATCAGTAACCTTGCCTCCTATTTGATAATCGAATGAAGCAGAGAAGTCAAAGTCGAGTATTCGCAATGAAGTACTGAATCCACCGTATAGTTTGGGCAGAACACTGCCTTGCGCATATTTAGTAGCTTCATTGGGATTAGTAGTAGTGTAAGAATGCTCTTTACCAGGTCTACTGGTAGAGCCTTTCAAATTTTCGTCCACCCAATAGGTGGCCTCTCCTTTTTCATTAACACCAGCATATTCTGCACAGAATGCGTTGTAGAGCGGCCCGCCTTCCTCATACCAGTTCTGAGCAATATCAGTAGAGTTCGTTTCCGCAAAACCTCCATTTCCTATAGTCTTCGATTCGGGTAGAGTGAGTATTTTAGCCTTGTTATGCGATAGATTTGCTGATACATTCCAATCTATATCTCTTGTACGCACAATAGTCCCAGTCAAAGCGAGTTCTACACCCATATTGCGAATATCTCCCAAGTTACCATAATAACCGCGTGAACCTGCTGATTCAGGAACGGATAGCCAAAATAACAAGTTACTGGTCTTTTTGGTATAAAAATCTACATTACCAGCCAACCGGCCTTTCCATAAACTAAATTCCACGCCGACATTGATATTCGTAGTCGTTTCCCAAGTGATATCCGGATTACCAATACGCCAGAATGTGGGTGACATAGTCGTCTCATTCGTAGCAGTGAGCGTATACATATCGGTGTATGCCCAACTACCAATATTGTCATTACCTTGCTGACCTATGGATGCCTTCAGTTTCAGTTCATCCAACCAAGAAGAATAATTCTCCATAAATTTTTCTTGGGAAATTCTCCATGCGGCGCCTACTGACCAGAAATTACCCCAGCGATGCTCTTTTGCAAAATATGAAGAAGCATCACGACGATAAGATGCTGATACAAAATATTTTTCAGCATAATTATATTGAGCGTTACCAAAGTAACCTTCTACATTGTATACTGTAGTATAAGAACTGGCATCATTCTTCGTTGCAAAAGCATTGATTTCCGGAATATCAGGAGAAAATCCACCTTTTGCCGTAGCTGCCAGATATTTAGTCGTAGCTCTATAATATTCATGTCCCACCATTACATTTACATTATGCCTGCCGAAGTCCTGAAAATAAGTCAGGGTTTGAACATTATTGGTTCTAAATCCGGTTGTGCCAGTCTTCTGAATTCTGCCGTTAGTACCTGCAGCAGGACCATAAAACGGATTTTGATAATCTGAATAGTTAGTCTGTCCCAAGATAACGGTGCTTGTTGCATTTGCTTTTAAGAAACTAGTAATATTTACATCTGCCATAAAAGTACCATTCAGCTGGTCACCAATAGATTTAACTTGGTTATATAAGTTAGCACCCAGTGGGTTACCATTGGACATAAATGGACGGGTACCCAAACCACCATAGTCATTTATTCCATAATCATAGCCATCATGTCCGTATTGGTCTTTTTTCACGATAACATTGCCCGCTGCATCTACCACACGTACAAACGCAGGATAAATAGGTGCAATACTACTGGTGTAATACATTAAGTTTGTATTATTTCCGGTGGTACTCATATTGGGATTTGACTCTTGATTAGAGTGGATATAACCTACATTTGCACTCAATTTCAACCATTTCTTAGCTTGATAGTCAGCCTTGATACGTGCACTAACACGGTCGTAACCTGAATTTTCAATAATACCATCTTCATTCAAATAACCAAGGCTGGCGTAAAAAGAGGAATGATTGGAACCACCGCTTACACTTACGTTGTATTCTTGACGCAGAGCGCTTTTATAAGCTAAATCTTTCCAGTCATCGGGTCGTAAATAATAATCTGTACCTTGATAGTTATACTTACGTCCTAATGTGGCATTGGGATTCAACTGTCCATCAGTCCCAATCAACATCTGACCATCGGGAACAGTATAAACATTATACTTCAAATCGCTAATCATTTTCTGATTAGCCCAAGAATTAGCATCGACTGCATTCAGCCCTTGGCTGTAGCGTGAATAATTATAAAGCTGAGAATAATAGGCTTCATAATACTGCCCCGGATCCGTAATTACATCATAGTCCTGAACGCCGCGTGTATTGACACCCCACTTTATATCAACATTGACTACGGCTTCTTGCGTCTTACCTTTTTTAGTAGTGATGATGATGACACCGGCAGCACCACGGGCACCATAAAGAGCTGCGGATGCAGCATCTTTCAATACTGAGATTGATTCGATATCATTTTGTGGAATATTAGATAAATTGGCAGTATAAGGAGCACCATCTACGATAATCAATGGATCAGTATTTGCGTACATGGAAGCAATACCACGAATATTAATTTTGCCATCGCCTGAGCCTGGTGCTCCTGAACCTCCACGTATCTGCAAACCCGCAACAGAACCAACCAAGGCATCAGACACATTGGTTGTAATGCGCTTTGATAGTTCCTCAGTGCTAACAACTGAAGCCGACCCCGTAAATGCTGATTTCTTAGCTGTACCGAAAGCAACAACTAATACTTCTTCCAACATTTTCGTGTCTGCTTTCATTGTAACTCTTACGCGAGTTTGAACAGCAACTTCTTGAATTCTCATTCCAATGTAAGAGATTTGTAACGTTTTCGCAGAACTAATGCTATATTTGTTTTGTTAACAATCAATTACTTAATACATATCAAAGGACTAAACAAGATATTTGTGCAACTTCGTAATATTCTATTTATTAAAGGTTTATATATATAGCGATTTATTAAAACATACCAATATTATCCCATATTGCAATATTAACATACTGATTATAAGTATTATACACGTAGAAATAAAGAGCAAATGAGCTATTAAACAACTACTATTCATTTTATTCATTGAATGAATGTACAAAATAATGAATAATTGAAGATTAATGCTGATCAGCTGTTTACCCATAGTAGCAAATACAATTTGGAGTCTGCATTTTTCAAAAAAAGTCTGCATTTTCTTTTTCTTTAAGTCTATATTTAGAGAACAAAAGATAAGAAAAACAAAAATGCGAAAATGAAATAACAATTTGTAAAAAATAAGGCTATCTCATTTTTATTTTGAGGTAGCCTTATTCATATCTTTTGTATCAGATACACTCTGTTACAAACTTATTTTTCAAATAGCAGGAATAGTAGGCAAACAATTATTCCGGTAATTCTAATGTTTCTGTAAAACCACTGTATAAAATTCCATACCCACCTTCTACAGCAACAGCTCCACGCATTGCGAATAGCAACTTATTGCCTTGACGTTGCATGTCGGTAGGAGTGAAATACACCATTCCATAAGTAGCATGTTTATATCCAGTAGCTTGTAAGTCCCAATTAACCAGAGTTTGGCCATCTTCACTCAATGTAAAGACCATGGGATATCCTTCTGTTATACAATCCGGCAACTTGTATATATTACCTTCTTTAGCTTTCAATATAGGCTGTTCCCATGCTTGGCCGAAAAGTTCTGAAGTATATATCCCCGTTCCGTAATCCTCCCATGTCAACTTTCTCTGAGCAGTTACAGTTATTTCACCGGATTTAGAAGGTGACAATGCATCCTTGTCATCTATGGTCAGTACAATCTCATATTTACCAGTAGCGCTCAAGTCATCTATAGAACCGAAAACTAATTCTGCGTACCCCACTGCTTCGCCTTTTGCAAAGGCTATATTGGAACTTTTCAAAGTGAATACACCTTCTTCTACTGTAGCTTCATCCATGCTAATGCCGACTGAAGCCTCTGCATCTGTATTTCCACGATACACGGGAACCCGGATGATACCATTGTCTTCAGCACCTACTTCCACATTCATTTGAGTAGATGCAAAAGCTACTTCAACTCCGTTTACACCATATTTCGTACCTTCTGCATCTGTATCGCAGGAGGTAAAAGCTGCCAAACAGAGCAATATAGCAGCATATTTCTTTATTGTATATAGTTTCATATTTTCCTTCATTATATAGGTTTATAAATTATTGAACTATAGGATTCTGATCCGCAGAGGTAATATTCTCATTACCATCTATTTCAGACTGCGGCAGAGGAAGGATAAATAATGGAGAAGCGGCATTAGTGTTCTTTGTCGTTACCTTCTCTGTATGATTAGAGCCTTCATAATTACGATTATACCCCAAACCTAAACGCTGCATATCGAAGATACGTCCTGCTTCACCCCAAAGTTCCACACGACGTTGGAATAAAATCTCATCCATTAATGTTTCCAAAGGAGCATTAGTGTCAGAATTATAAGTATTTGCATCTGTACGAGCAGCTAAACGCTCCTCAAACTTACTATCTCTCGCGTTTCCTAAAGTTTTTATTGTGGTACGGGCAGCACCATATTCTTTCTGATGACATTCGGCCTCAGCCTTTATTAATATCATCTCTTCTGCTCTCATAAGTAAGTAATCACCTGTACGGGTGGTGTAATCTGCCATTTTAAACTTAATTTGGCAGTAACTCGTATAAGATGAAGCTGTCTTTTCTTCATCAGAAGGAATGGCCCCACGGAACCACGCTGTTTTACGCTCATCTGTATCAGAAATCAGTTTATACAACCCTGTGCTTATGCATTGGCGTGCTTTAGAAGCATACATACCCGGTGCATCAGCATCCATATGCGAGAAGAAGCTTGCAAAACCACTGGACTGATCGGCTATAATTTCCATTCCCCATAAAACATCTGCTGTTTTTACACTATTATTCCCGCCCAATTCGGCTATAGTGGCAACTTTCAATGAAGGTTTCTTTAAGGCTTCAGCAGCTGCCGTCGCAGCACCTGCATAGTCATGTTGAGTAAGGCAGATACGGGCTTTTATGCCATTAGCTACATAGTAATCTATATGAGATACATGCGTTTGCACTTTATTACTGATACTTCCTAACAGATCAATAGCTTTTTCTATATCAGAATTGATTTGAGTATAAACTCCCTGAACGGTTCCACGAGGGCTTCCCTCCGAACCGGCTACCGTTGCCCCTGTATACAAAGGTACACCGGGTGCATCCTCATGTCCTTTATACGTTTGTTGGTACAATTGTATCAGATAGTAATAGGCAAACGCACGCATGGCATAGGCCTGCCCTACAACGCTGTTCTTAAGTTCCGGATCGCCTCCCATTGTGTTTTCTGAAGCAATGATATAATTTACATTACTAACAATAGTATAATAGAAGTTCCAAATAGAATAAGGACGTCCAGCTTTATTTGAATAGTCTCCATGAACATTCAAACGATAATCTTCATAAAACCAGCCTTGTCCCTGCTCTTTCATTAAATGATCTTCAGCCATCAGATCCCCAAGCAATTGGATAGCTGTCTGTCCGCAGTTTTCTGAGCCCCAGTTTGAACTCCACCCTGCTACATATAACATACGGTATACACCGTTTATAGCAGTTTCTGCGCTACTTGCATCTGCAAATATCGTAGAACCTGATACCTTGTCAGTCGGTTCCGTATTCAATTCATCGGCACATGAGCTGAATGCAAGAAGGCCGATTAAAGAAAATATATATAATACTTTTTTCATCTTTTATATTATTTAATCAGGTTTAGAAAGTGATATCAATTCCGAATGAAATTGTTCTGACAGGTACGTAACCAAAATCAGTTCCCCCAGTGAAGTTATATTGAGGGTCCATACCTTTTAGGTGATTGAACAACACAACATTATCTGCCGTTGCAGTCAGGCGTGCAGAATCGAATCCGATAGATTTCATCCACTTTGAAGGCAGAGAATATCCTAAAGCAATATTTTTAATAGCAAAATAGGAAGCGTCAATCAAACTGTTATCAGTAACAATGTAACTCTTTCCGATTTCAATACGCGGAATGTCTGTGATATCGCCCGGATTTCTCCATGCACGTTCCAGCATTTTACTCTTTGCCTGTCCTACATAATTGCCATATAATAAGGTATTATAAATACCATCCAGTACTTTACCACCAATAGAATATGTACAAAGGATACTCAAATCAAATCCTTTATATTTGAATGTATTATTAATGGAACCATATAAATCGGGAATACGGCTACCCTGAATTTCTTTGCATGCAGTAGCTTTGGCCATATCGTTAGTTATATACTTTTTGCCCTTAACTCCGTTTTCATCGGTATCCCATGCCCAATACAGTTGTTCTCCAGTTGCGGGATCAACGCCAGCGGCAGTTGCAGTATAGAATGAATATAAAGTCTCACCTTCGCGAATGATATAAGATCCAGAAATGATTTCCGGTTTATCTGCCAGCTGCAAAACCTTATTCTTAATCGTAGAGCCAAGGAGTGTTAAGTTCCAGGTAAACGGAGTATCTTTAAAGATATCAACTCCCAATGTAAGGTCAATACCTGTATTACGCATACTACCAACGTTCTTGTTGTAGCCATCAAAACCGAGTGAAGTTGCCATTGGGAATGACATTAACATATCTGTCGTCTTACGTTGATACCATTCGATAGTAGCAGATACACGATCAAACAATTTTGCTTCAATACCAATATTCAGGTTAGCATTTTTCTCCCATTTCAATTCTTTATTTTCCAAGGAAGTTACGGCTGCACCGCTCATCGACGAGTTTGCATAACCCAAATCATAAAATGACTGCCAAGCATAAAAATTCTGTTTGGTACCATTCAATATGGCATCATTACCTTGTACACCATAGCTGGCTTTTAATGACAGATTATTAATCCAGGTAATGTCACTCATGAAAGATTCGTGAGAGATACGCCAGTTACCACCGACTGACCAGAATTTACCCCAACGGTTATCCTTATAGAAACGAGAAGAACCATCGGTACGGAAACTAGCAGAAAGGTAATACTTATCGGCAAAGTCATAATTCAAACGTGATAACACAGATTGAACTGCATAATTGTTCTGATAAGAAGATGCTCCTGTAATCGTTGTAGCTGCATCCAGTTCATAAAGTCCACCAAATGGGAATCCCGTCTTGGTTGCTGACAAATAATCATATCTGTATTTATAAAATTCATGTCCAACCAAAGCTTCAAAATGATGATCACCGAACTTTCTGTCGTATGTCAACAATTGATTAAAAGTGTAGCTGAATGTACGTGCAGTAGCTTTCTGTATAGTACCTTTTACGGATACAGAGTTGCCGTTATATGGATTATAATAAGTTGCTCCAGCTGAATTGATTAAGTCAAAGCCATAATTAACAGAGAATTTCAATCCTTGCAGGAATGTGTTCTTCAAATCACCTAATTCTGTATATACACGTCCGCTCAGGTTATCGCTTTGAGTAGAATACATATCATCATATAAGGTAGCAATTGTGTTCCACTCTGAACTGGCACCGGCTGGTCTGTTTTTACCATAGTCAAAAACGGCATTTCCCAAATTGTCATAAATCGTAGCACCATTGGCATCTTTCTCAAAGACAGGGAAAATAGGAGCCATTAATTGTGCACTGTACCAAACATTGGATGAACCGGATGAATTTTCAACAGCTGTATTGCTCTCATTGCGAGAGTAGTTGGCGCTCATTCCGGCTTTTAACCAGTTCGTAACTTCAGAGTCTATATTCAAACGTCCATTATACCGATTGAATTTTGTTGTCTTTAACAGACCTTCTTCATCAAGATAGCCTAAAGAAAACATATATTTGGTTTTGTCGCTTCCACCACTGAACGAAGCAACATACTCTTGACGTAAAGGATTACTTTTTAAAGCTTCATCCATCCAGTCTTCACTATATCTTAATTTGGCATCACTACGTACTTTTCCCGTCACAGGATCGATCAGTTCTGTAATACTATAATTAAAAGGGTTATACTGTTCATTCTGGCCCAGCATAGCAGTGGATCCACTTTTCATAGCCTCTAATGCAGCAACACCCGCCAACTCCGGAGAAACTCCACCATTGATAATCTGATTATTCTTATATGACTGGAAGATTGTTTCTAAATAACCGGCTTCGTCCATCGTTTCATAACGTGGAATAGCGCGTGAGGAAACACCCCAATTTGCTTTCAAGTTCACTTTTACCTTACCGGAATTACCCTTTTTGGTAGTAATCATAATCACGCCATTCGCACCACGAGAACCATAAAGAGCACCAGCAGAAGCGTCTTTAAGCACTGTCATCGTTTCAATGTCATTAGGATTGATTGCTGAAATGTTACCATCATAGGGAACGCCATCCACTACATACAACGGTGATTGTGATGAATTGATAGAGCCATAACCACGGACGACTACAGAAGAGCCTGATCCTGGCTGCCCTGAACCTGAAGTAGTTTGTACACCGGCAACCATACCATCCAACGCTTTTGTAACGTTTGCCACAGGTCTTTCTTTCAATTTCTCAGATTTGATAACCTCCGCAGAACCAGTAAAAGACTCTTTCTTTGTGGTACCATAGGCTATAACCATTACTTCATCCAACATTTCAGTATCCGACTTCATAATAACCTTTACATTCGGTTTTATTGCAACGTCTTGTGCTTGCATACCAATATACGTAATCTGAAGCGTTTTCGCAGAACTTGGTACGTTCGGTAAAGTAAAATCACCATCTACACCGGTAATAGTACCAATTTGAGTACCTTTTACCAATACAGAGGCTCCAATAACTGGCTGCCCATCTTCTTCAGAAATCACAACACCTGTGATGGTCTGAGTTTGGGCAGTTACTAGGCCTATTCCAACAAAAAGACAGGCCAATAACAGCATTAATTTTCTTTTCATAAATTCTCTCTTAAAGTTTAACTTTACATTAATTGTTTCTTTACTCTAACAAAATGCAAATATATTAATAAAACTGAAACGAACAATTATTTTGTTGAAAAAACCTTGTAAATCTATCAATTTGTTAACTGAATGCTTATTTTTATGCTTAACAGCAGCTTTTTTGCACTAAAAAAACCTAAATGACTATTTAAATGCTATCACTATGAAGCCCCTTCTTGACTGCTATTCCTTAATACGCTCCTTCTCTTTTAAACAAAAAGTGTTAATAATGCATGTTGGAGGAATAAAATTGAAAGCCATTTTACGTAGATTTACCTTTTTTATAAAGGAAATACAAAATAGAAAAACTCTTTTGGGACATAGTTTTGCAGATATTAAGCCTTATTTAGTTCTTCTATAGCACATTATCCCGTCTTATTTGTTCATAGTATTAACTAAAACAACTAATGATGAACAAGATTATTTACAGTTTGGTGTACAACAGGAAAAAGAGCCTTAACAAGAAAGGTATGGCTCTGGTGCAGGTAGAGGCCTATCTGAACAGGAAAAAGAAGTATTTTTCGACAAAAGTCTACTTAAGACCCGACCAATGGGATGCAAAGAAACTACTAGTTAAAAACCATCCTAATGCAGACGCTTTAAATCGATTAATTTATGAATTTGTCGCAACGATAGAAAAGCGTGAACTTGAACTCTGGCAACAGGGTAAAGCTATTAATTTGGATGTTCTAAAAGATGTACTTTCTGAAAAGCAAGAGCAGGAAGATAAATCTTCGTTTATTCCCTTTTTTAAGCAAGAGGTAATGACTTCCGGCTTAAAAGAGAGTACTAAACGCAATCATTTGTCTACGCTTGCTCTCTTACAAGAGTTTAAGAAGAATGTAACATTTTCTGATCTAACTTTTGAATTTGTATCCTCTTTTGAATACTTCCTGCAGTCAAAAGGATATCACACCAATACGATAGCCAAACACATGAAACACTTGAAACGCCATATTAATGTAGCCATTAATAAAGAATATATGGATATACAAAAATATGCCTTCAGAAAATATAAAATTAAAACTGTAGAAAACGGGCATACACATTTGTCTCCGGAGGAATTGGAAAAATTAGAGACCTTGCAATTGACAGGACGCTATACGAAATACCAGAAAACTTTAGACGCTTTTTTGTTCTGTTGCTATGCTGGTATGCGGTATTCTGATTTTGTAAATATGAAGCCTGATAACATTGTAGAGATGCACCAGGAGACATGGTTGATATATAAATCTATTAAAACCGGTACTGAAGTTCGATTACCACTATATTTACTTTTTAGTGGAAAAGGAATTCTGATTTTGAATAAATATCAGGCAAACCTACAAGACTTTTTCCATTTAAGGGATAACTCAAATGTGAATAAAGAACTAATAATAATTGCCCGGTTAGCAGGATTGGCTAAAAAGGTATCATTTCATACTGCTCGACATACCAATGCTACATTATTAATTTATAATGGTGTCAATATCACAACTGTGCAGAAGCTTTTGGGACATAAGAGCGTGAAAACCACACAAATATACACGAATGTAATGGATGCGACAATAATAAGTGATTTGGAGAAAAATCACTCCTTGGTTCATCGTAAGAAAGGGAAATAAAGCCCAATAGAGTAAGGTGTAACTACTTATCATGAAGCCTTGAACTTAATAGATAAATAGATTACACCTTATTTTAGGGAAATTATATACTAAAATAGCCTTAATATTTTGTTCTATTTTTCTTGTTTCCCACTCCTTAATTTTATTATTTTTCCATTTATAGAATTGAAAATTGCGGACCGCCCAGAATCTTTAGATAAAAAAGGGTGCTTTAAATGGAAGGGCTCCAATATCCTGTTTACAAGAAGTTAAGAGTTTGTCTGCAGGAAGTTAACTTCTTGTAAACAAACTCTTAACTTCTTGTAAACAGAATATTAGTTTGTTATAACATTTTAATAATCAATATTGGGTTTATTTTGCTGAAATAAATATTTCCTATTTTATAAATACTTCTATTACTTAATTATATCTATTCATTCACCATCGTTCAAGAATATAAAAGTAGTTAACAAATATCCCCCTTATTCTTTATAAAGATGAGATTTCAAATCTACTTTTGTAGATATGTGGAAAATCTATAAAACATATATATAAACGTTCTCTATTCTACACATTATTTATGAGATAAAACTAATAGTACATATTTTATATTTCATATTTACCGCCATAAAACATATAATTGATTGATAATGTATGTATTATCGTTTAAAAACAGTATTTATATAGTATATAAATATTAGCTGATCTAAATAAAATGCGATTGATTATAAGAAGATTAACCATTTATGCTTTTTATATACAAAGTTCTTGCTTGGTTTTATATGTGCTGATTTACAGTAACATACATAATGCATAGTTCTGCGAAAACATTGCAAATATCGTACATTGGTATGAAAACAGAAGAAGTTGGTATCAAGTCCCACTTGAAAATTACAATGAAGACTGATAGTGAAATACTTCAAGAAGTAGTTGTTACTGGTATGCAGCGTATGGATAAACGTTTATTTACTGGAGCAGCAACAAAATTGTCTGCAGATAATGTAAAAATGGACGGTATGGCAGAAATAAGCCGTGCTTTGGAAGGACGAGCTGCTGGTGTATCTGTACAGAATGTGTCCGGAACTTTCGGTACAGCACCTAAAATTCGCGTGCGTGGTGCTACTTCTATCTATGGTAGTTCGAAGCCATTATGGGTGGTAGATGGTGTCATCATGGAAGACGTGACGGAAGTAGGTGCTGACGATTTGTCTTCAGGAGATGCTGTTACATTGATCAGTTCCGCTATAGCTGGATTAAATGCAGATGATATTGAAAGTTTCCAAATCTTGAAAGATGGTTCTGCTACTTCTATTTATGGAGCACGCGCTATGGCGGGTGTGATTGTTGTAACGACTAAGAAAGGTAAAGCTGGTAGTAACAAAATCAGTTATACAGGAGAATTTACAATGCGTATGAAGCCTAACTATAGAAACTTCAATATCATGGATTCTCAGGAACAAATGGACGTGTATAAAACAATGGCTAGTAATGGCTATCTAAACTTTTCTGACGTGTATCGTGCTTCTGATAGTGGTGTATACGGTAAGATGTATCACCTTATCAATGATTACTCTAACGGTAAATTTGGTTTGGCTAATACACCAGAGGCAATAAATGGTTACCTACAGCAGGCTGAATACAGAAATACTGATTGGTTTGATATCCTATTTAATAATAGCATCTCGCAGAATCATGCTATCAGCATGTCCAGTGGTACTGAGAAAGCTTCGTATTACACCTCTCTTAGTGCGATGAGCGATCCGGGATGGACCAAGCAAAGCTCTGTTCAGCGCTATACTGCCAATATCAATGCTTTATATAATATTTCGCAACAAGTTTCTTTGAATTTAATTGGAAGCACTTCTTATCGTAAACAAAAGGCTCCCGGAACATTAAGTTCCAGCATAGACGTAGTAAGTGGTGAGGTTAGACGTGACTTTGATATCAATCCGTATTCTTATGCATTGAACACTTCACGCGCTCTTGATCCAAATGAATACTATGTTCGTAACTATGCTCCATTCAACATTCTTCATGAATTGGATAATAATAACATGGACTTGAATGTAGTAGATTTAAAATTTCAAGGTGAATTGAAATGGAAGCCATTCAAAAAAGTGGAATTGTCAGCTCTGGGTGCTTATAAACATTCTTCTACAACGCAATCTCACAGTATTACCGATTATTCAAATCAGGCATGGGCTTATCGCGCCATGGATGATGCTACCATGAGAGATGCTAACCCATGGTTGTATACAGACCCAGATGTTGCCAATTCATTACCGCTGTCTGTATTGCCAGTTGGTGGTTTCTATCGTGAAACCAAGTATGGAATGAACAGTTATGACTTTCGTGGTACTATCAGCTATAATGATGTTTTTGCAGAAGATCATGTAATCAACCTCTTTGGTGGTATGCAGTTGACTGCAACTGATAGAAGCAAGACTTGGTTCAACGGTGTAGGTATGCAATATGATATGGGTATGTTGCCTTCTTATGAATATTTGTTCTTCAAACAAGGAAAAGAAGAAAACTCTCAGTACTATACAGTTGAAGAGACCCGTTCTCGTGAAGTAGCCTTCTTTGCAACTGGTACTTACTCATACAAAGGTCGATATACTGTAAACGGTACAGTGCGTTATGAAGGTTCTAATAAATTAGGTAAGAGCCGTTCTTCACGCTGGTTACCTACATGGAACGTTTCGGGTGCATGGAACATGCATGAGGAAGCTTTCTTTGAAGATCTTACCCCTACCTTATCCAACTTGACACTAAGAGCGTCCTACTCTTTAACAGCTGACCGTGGTCCGGCTAATGTTACCAATTCACGTGTGGTAATCCAGTCATATAATCCTTATCGACCATTTGCCAGTGTATCTGAGTCAGGTCTGGAAATATACGATTTGGAAAACAGTGAGCTCACCTACGAAAAGAAACACGAAATAAACCTTGGTGCAGATATCGGTTTTATTAATAATCGCATTAACTTGGTGTTTGACTGGTATAGACGCAATAACTATGATCTGATCGGTATTATCAACACAATGGGTGTAGGAGGGCAGATTGCCAAATATGCAAATGTCGCAAGTATGCGTTCGCATGGTGTCGAATTCACCCTTTCTACCCGCAACATTGCGACTAAGGATTTCAAGTGGAATACCGATTTTATAATCTCTCATGCAAAGAACACAGTTACGGAGTTATACTCAAACTCACGTGTGATTGACATGATTTCAGGATCAGGATTTGCACAGCAAGGTTATCCGGTACGTTCACTGTTCTCTATGGACTTCAAGGGATTGAATGAAGATGGTGTACCGACTTTCATCAATGAGAAAGGTGTATTGACTACAAGTGATATCAACTTCCAAGAACGTAATAATAAAGATCATCTAGTTTATGAAGGTCCTACAGATCCTACTATTACAGGAAGTTTTGGTAATGTGTTTAGTTATAAAGGCTTCAAGTTGAATGCCTTTATTACTTACTCTTTTGGCAATGTAGTACGCCTGGATCCTGTTTTCAGCAATAAATATTCTGATTTGGACGCTATGCCTAAAGAATTTAAAAATCGCTGGACTGTTACAGGTGATGAAAACAGAACCAATGTCCCTGTCATTGCAGATAGACGCATGAATCAGCAAGATCAATATTTGAGTCGTGCGTATAATGCATACAACTATTCTACTGCCCGTATAGCTAAGGGAGACTTCATTAGAATGAAAGAAATATCATTGTCTTATGATTTCCCGAAATCATGGATCAGTCATTTGAAGTTGAGTGACCTGTCTTTAAAATTGCAGGCAACCAATCTTTTCCTGATTTATTCTGATGACAAACTGAACGGACAAGATCCGGAATTCTTCAATACAGGTGGTGTTGCAGCTCCGGTACCCAAGCAGTTTACATTAACATTAAGAATGGGAATTTAAATATTAAAATCTTAGAAACATGAAAAAGATAAATATACTATATTCAGCTATAACAGCTGCTTTTATGCTCTCATCATGTAGTGACTTTCTGGACACTATGCCGGATAACAGAGCAGAAATAGATACCGAAGCTAAAATCACTTCTTTGCTGGTTTCAGCCTATCCTACTGCTTACCCGATCATGATGGCTGAAATGGCATCAGATAATGCTATGGATAACGGTTCTTTATATTCTGTCGAAAGCCAGTCACAAGAAGATGCATATTTGTGGCAAGACATTGTTACCGATACGGATGGAGATGCTCCTCAAGGAATCTGGGATGCATGCTACATGGCAATCGCTTCGGCTAATCATGCCCTACAGGCTATTGAACAAATGGGGAATCCAAGCACTTTGTCTGCCCAGAGAGGCGAAGCTTTGATCTGCCGTGCTTATGGCCACTTTGTGTTGGCTACTACTTTTTGCGAAGCATACAACTATGAAACAGCAGGCAATAAATTGGGTATTCCTTATTCAATTACACCTGAAGCAGAAGTTGCTCCTCACTATGTAAGAGGTACATTGGCAGAAACTTATTCTAAAATAGCTGCAGATATCGAAGAGGGACTTCCACTAATCAATGACAATCTGTATTCCGTACCCAAATATCACTTCAACAGAAAGGCTGCACATGCATTCGCAGCTCGCTTCTATCTGTATTATTTACAAGCAGATAAATCAAACTACGAAAAGGTAATAGAATATGCAAGTGTGGTATTGGGAACTGTACCTTCTAAAGTGTTACGTACTTATGATGCCGACTTTGGCACATTATCTAATCCTACGAATGTAGGAGACGCATTTATCGCGGCAAAGTCTCCCGCCAACTTGCTGATTACTCCAATAAATAGTTCATGGCCTTACATTTATGGGCCTTATAGTATGTCACAACGTTATGGGCAAGCCAAGGAAATTTGTGATAATGAAAATCTTCGTGCTGATGGCATTTGGGGCACTGCTGCAAACCTAGTGGCTGCGAATACAATTTGGAACCCGCAGGAGAAAATGCCTTTCCCTAAATTAGCTATGTATTTCGAATATACAGACAAGGTAAATGGAATCGGTTATCGTCATGCGGTCATAGTACCCTTTACAACCAATGAGACTTTGCTTTGTCGTGCCGAAGCATACATCATGAAAGCACAACCTGAGTATGGGAAGGCAGTGTCGGATATCAATGATTGGCTGACTTCAGTTTGTTATGTAGGTAAAGCCCCTGTCGTTACAGAGGATGATATCAATACTTTTTATAAAAATATAGAATACACACCGATTCCTATAGAAAGCGCTGCACAGCGTACTGTAAAAAAAGAGCTGAATCCGATTATTCAATTTGTTGATGAGAAACAAGAGAACTTGATTCACTGTATTCTTCACCTCCGTAGGGTAGAAACGATTCATGAAGGTCTGCGTTGGTATGACATCAAACGTTACGGTATTGAGATTTCACATAATAGAGAGGGGCTAAGTCCTGATATACTGACTAAAAATGACCTCAGAAGAGCATTCCAATTACCTCAGGACGTAATTAATGCAGGTTTGGACGCTAATCCCAGAAACTAATAAAAAATAAGAGTATGAAAAAGATAAAAGTATTTATATTATTAGCTTTAGCATTGGCCGCAGTGTCTTGCAGTGAAGATGACTTGGATTCCAAAAGCATTTTTGATACGTCTTCTCCGGAACGCAATGCTTTTGAAACATGGATTTTGAATAACTATACCGAACCATACAATATTGATCTGAAGTACAGATTTGAGGACATAGAATCAGATATGAAGTACAATGTGACACCGGCTGCTTATGATAAATCGGTGGCATTGGCCAAATTAGTGAAATATTTGTGGATTGAAGCTTATGAAGAGTTGGTAGGTCAAGAATTCGTAGCGACTTACTGTCCTAAAGTATTGCATTTTGTCGGTTCACCGGAATATGAGAAGTCGGGTGGATCCATGGTATTGGGAACAGCAGAAGGTGGTCTGAAGATCACGCTCTTCAATGTTAACGGTCTGAATCCGGAAAATCCGGATGCTGAAATACTAAATGAGTGGTATTTCAAAACTATGCACCATGAATTTGCACATATCTTGCACCAGACAAAAAATTATTCTACGGATTTCAATACAATATCCGCTGGTAAGTATACCGGACCGGGCTGGATGAATATTACGGACCAAGAGGCCAGACAAATGGGCTTTGTCTCCAACTATGCCAGTACGGAAACTCAGGAAGATTTTGTAGAGACAATAGCTATTTATGTGACTTACACCAAAGCACAATGGCAAAATATCTTGAATGAAGCCGGCGAGGCAGGTGCTGCTATCATCCTTCAGAAATTTGAGATGGTGAAAGAATATCTGGCGGAATCTTGGGGAATTGATATAGATATGCTGCATAACATTGTCCAAGAGCGTGAAGAAAATATTGGTGATCTGGATTTAGGAACCCTTTAATATTGAAATAGAATATGAAAAAATATATTTATCTCTTTTTCTTGACTTTTTCTTTTCTTTTTGTGGCATGTTCACCGGAAGCGGAAGATATTTTTGGTGAAAACGCAGCAACCAGAATAGAAGAGAGGTTGGCAGCGGACAAGGCTGTATTGGTTGGAGCTCAGAACGGCTGGTTGATGGAATACTATCCGGCCAGTGGACAAATCTATGGAGGTTATAATGTATTGGCTCTTTTCGGTGAAGATGGCAAGGTGACGGTATCTGCAGATATTACAGGTGATGCTACTGCTAAAGCTACAAGTACTTACAGAATGAAAGAGCAAGCAGGCCCTACATTGAGTTTTGATACTTATAATGAAATTTTCCACATATTCTCTGACCCTAAAAACGACTTGGGGATAGGTACGGCTGGAAAAGGAATGGAAGGTGATTATGAATTCACTATTATGGAGGCAACTGCCGAAAAAGTGGTGCTGAAGGGGAAAAAAACAGGAAATAAAATTATCATGACTCCATTCAATGAAAGCTGGGAGGACTACCTGAACAGCATTATTGAAATGGATGGAAAGATATCAAGACTCGCCCAGTTCACCTATACTGATGGAGGTTTTACTGCCTCAGTGAAACAATCTTATCGAACTTTCACTGTTACATATCAGGAAAATGGAGAAGATAAGAATGTAACAGTTCCATATATAATGACTCCTACAGGATTGAGATTTATGACGGCACTGGAATTGAATGGAAAAAAAATAGAGACCTTGGAATTTCAAGATGTAGGAGATGATGGACAACTTGTATCAGGAGATGTAATTTTAACACCTAAATTCCCCTTGGCTTATTTCTTTACCAATGGCGAATGGTTCTTCTCATATAAAAATCTGGGTAAATTAGGGCAAACATATTGGTCATCTGTTAAGAAGCAAGTTCTGGATCCTTATGGCATAGATTTGAACATGGCATTCCTCACTCCCTATTCAAACTCTGAAATGGTGTTTTATTGGATGTGTGAAGGATTTGATGATGGCATGTTATTATTTAATGTAACTACATTAGGTGATAATCAAGTTAAGATAGTCTTTGCTTTGAGTGGCAATCAAGTCGGAATAGATTTCTATCAACAATTGGGTTGGAATCTTATGATTTATCCGTTCTCTAAAGGCACAACAGGAGTTACATTCAATTTATCAGCAGACGATGAAAAGAATCCTTCTGTCATTACAATGACTGATACATCTAATTCTTCAAATGTTATAAAAGTCTTTAAAGAAATGATTTCTGATCCATTTAATAATTGAAATAGTCATCTTTGAGCCTTTGGCTCATTGAATTTTAAATAAAGTGTTATTGAGAGGGTATATCGTGAGATATGCCCTCTCAACTTATATAACAATTAATGAGATATATTACTCCAGCTCTTAATACTTCTTTTTGAAGTCATAATATAATGGGTATAAAAATAAAAATTGGCATGTACAAGTTGATTATAAATGAAGATAAATATTCTATTACTCATTTTTTTGTGATATGAATACTTATTTTTATAATAACAGGAATGATTCATATCTTTAAATGATATGTATTGTAAAAATAACAACATAAGCAAAACTTACTTATCACATATAATCCATAAATAGAATCTTTATAGAAAAATGTTATTTATTTGGATATTTATGTTTTGTGATAAACTCGTAGTAGTCGTTTAATACTACTTTTTTAATCATTATCTATGCTTTAATTTTCTGACAATCAAATATTAACTTAGGAAATACGGTATTATGTAGGTAGATATTAATCTATGCCATATTATTTATACACCATATTATCAGATATTTATCCTGTGATTATAATCCTTTATATAGTCCCATTAAGAATCTATCATCCTTATAATCAATAATATAAAATAGGATAAGTTCTGCGAAGACTTTGCAGGTTTCGTATATTGGTATGCAGACACAAGAAGTGGCAATTAAACACAATCTAAAGATCGTGCTTAAAGCAGATGCTGCTATGCTTGATGAAGTAGTAGTAGTGGCTTATGGTGCTGCAAAAAAGAGCTCATTGACCGGTTCTGTTGAAATAGTAAAAGCTGATCAGTTATCCAAAGTACCGGTAAATAGTGTAGACCAGGCATTGCAAGGTAAAGCAGCAGGTGTGCAAGTAACTGCTGCAACTGGACGTCCAGGTGCCAGTGCTAATATTAAGATTCGTGGTACAAGTTCTATCTCGGCCGGTAGTGATCCACTATTCGTAATCGATGGTGTACCTGTTTCTTCTGCAGATTTTGCAGCACTAAACTCGAATGATATTGAATATATGTCTGTATTGAAGGACGCATCTGCAACCGCGATATACGGTTCCAGGGGGTCTAATGGTGTTATTCTTATCACAACCAAGAAAGGTCAAAGTGGTAAAACTACAATTGACTTAAAAGCCATCTTTGGAATTTCTACCAGAACCTTATCTGATAGTGATTTTACAATGATGAACGCACAGGAAAAACTGACTTATGAGCGTCAATTAGGCATTGGTCGCGGTTCATCAGGTGGAGCTAATGGTGGAGCAATGACTGATGCTGAAATTGCTGCTGCTCAGAACACAAACTGGGCTGATGAAATTTTCCGTACTGGTACTACACAATCTTATGAATTGAATGTGGCAGGAGGTACTGATGCAACTCGTTTCTATTTGTCTGGTCAATATTTTGATCAGGATGCTATAGTACCCGGTTCTTATCTTAGAAGAAGTACACTACGTGCCAATCTTGAGCATAAGATTAAAGATGTGGTAAAAATTGGCTTTAATTCTTCTGCTGGTATTTCCAAGGAAGGTTTATTGAGAACAGACCGTAATGCTTTAAATCCGTTCAACTATATATTTAATGCTAATCCTTATGATGCTCCTTATAACGAAGATGGTAGCTACAATACTGATATGAAGGTTGCTGGTAATCAAATTAATATCTTCGAGAATGTTGCTAATAATCCTTCAAGTTTAAGTAAACTTAAAATTATTGCAGCTTTCAATTTGGAATGGAGAATTTGGGATCAACTCAAATATACAACGGTAGCGGGTATAGACTTTACCCAATATCAAAACTACCAATTTAATAAGCCCGAATCTCAGTTATCACAGATTTTAGGTTCGCCTTATGGATATCGCAACGACCGTATCCAGCAACGCTCTACTTGGGTGTGGACGAATATGTTGAGTTATGACAAAACCTTTAATGAAGTTCATGCTATAAAAGCCGCTGCTGCAATGGAGGCTCAATCCAGTCATTACCGTACATTAACTGCCTCTGTTAGTGGCTTTGCTACTGGCAAATTGGATGCAATTTCCGTTGGAGCTACAGATAAAGATGTGGCTGGAAATACTACTGACTGGAGAATGCTTTCGTATCTGGCAACAGCTGGTTATACTTATGACAGTAAATACATTATTGATGCAGCTATTCGTTGGGACGGTTCTTCACGCTTTGGAGCAGATAACCAATATGGTATGTTCTGGGCTGTAGGTTTAGGTTGGAACATGGAACGTGAATCATTCTTGCAAGATGTAAGCTGGCTTACTCGTTTGAAAGTACGTGGCAGTGTAGGTACCAGTGGTAATAATAATATTGGTGATTATGCGGCACAAGGAGTATATGGTTATGGTAGCTATAATGGCGCATCAACTGCTTATCCTGCGCGCTTACCGAATCCTAATCTGTCTTGGGAAAAGAGTATGCAAGCATCTGTGGGTTTGGATGCATCTTTGTTCGACTCACGTTTAAACGTTACATTTGATGTTTATCAACGTAAAACAACAGATTTGTTGCTTTCAACTCGTTTATCTATGACTTCAGGTTTTTCAAGTCGTATTGATAATGTTGGTGAATTAATGAATAAGGGATATGAATTTTCTATCAATGGTGACCTCATTAGAACAAATGATTGGAAACTGACTTTAAACGGAATGATTTCTCAAAATAAGAATGAAATCAAGAAGCTATACAAAGGAAATGATATTTCTATTGGCTGGAATAACTTGATTAAAGAAGGTTATCCTATCAATATCTACAAAATGGTACGTTGGGCTGGAGTAAATCCTGCTAATGGTGATGCTTTGTATTATACTGCAGATGGTAAAATTACCAATACATACAATTCAAATGACGCTGTTGTTTTGGATGGTAAGACTCCTGACCCGAAATATTTTGGTTCATTCGGTGCAAATCTTTCATATAAAGGATGGGAATTAGCCGCTGATTTCTACTTCTCTGGTGGAAACTATATTTATAATCATATCCGTTTCTTTACGGAAAGTGATGGAGCACAGTATGGTAATAATCAAGATAAAAGCATGCTGTATGATCAATGGAAAAATCCGGGAGATATAACCAATGTACCTAAACAAAGTATAAACAATAGCTCTTATCAGTCTACCAGATATTTGGAAGATGCATCTTATTTGCGCTTGAGAAATTTGACCTTGGCATATACTTTCCCAAAACAATGGCTTAAGGTAGCCCATGTAGAAAAGTTGCGACTTTTTGCACAAGGTTTGAATCTGTTTACTGTAACAGGATTTAAAGGACTTGACCCTGAGGTAGGTGATTCACCAGCAGGTACAGGTACAGGTGCCACAGGTGGTGTGCTTGACTTTAGCTACCCGGCTTCCAGAACAATCATGTTCGGTATTGAAATAGGTTTCTAATTATTTATGAATTTCAAAAAAAGACACTCGTATGAAATTAATTAAAAAAACAATAATACCAGCAGTTGCTCTTTTTAGTTTGTCATTGACCGGATGTTCTGGTTTCTTGGATACTACTCCTCATGATTCTCTAAATAGCGACAATGCACTAGAGTCTATACAAGACTTTGATAATACGACTAATAGTGTATATGAATCAATTCGTTCGGCATCTTATACTACAGAATTTATGTTAATGGTGCCGGATGTTATGTCTGATAATCTAACGTTGAATCGTGATGGACGCTTGATTTACAATGAGTTTGCCGATTTTAAATTTTATGCTGACACATATGGAGTGACAGGAATGTGGTCTGCTGCTTATAATGGTATTTTAGGTGCTAATGAAGTTATTACCCGTCTGGATGGCATGGAAATAGCTGAAGCAGACAAAAAATTAGCTGCCAACCTACTGGCCGAATGTCTTGCTTTACGTGGTATGATACATTTTGACTTGGTACGTTTATATGGTAGAAACTATCAGCAAGCTTCTGATAGGGATTTAGGAGTTACCTATAAAAAAGATACGGAAACCACTTTTCCGGCACGTAATACTGTGAAAGAAGTATATACATGGCTGGTGGAAGATTTGGAAAGAGCAAAAGGGTTGATGACTGATGATTATAATACTAAAATCAATTATCGCTTGAATAAGAAATCTGTTTGTGCTATCCTGGCGCGCGTGTATCTGACGATGGGTGAGAATCAATTGGCTGTAACAAATGCAACAGCGGCTATTGCAGGTGATGGTTCTGATATGGCAGATACTCAAGGGTTCAGTAAAGTATATACTACCAGTATGGCAGTTCCTGAAGTCTTATTCCGCATAGCACTTAAATCAGATGATGGAATTTTGCCTGGTAACAGCTGGGGACAGGGTGCTACAACTAGTTATGTAGGTAATTATTCTGTTTCTTGCGGATTAAGAGAACTGTATTCAACAACTGACTGTCGTAATTCTGTTATCAAAATGGTTACCAGCGAAAGTGGTGATTGTAATATGGTATGGAAGTGGGCTAATGGTGGTGCTTCTGCCGGTCTGGTTGATATTCCTCTTATACGTACTGCCGAAATGTACTTGACCCGTGCAGAAGCTAATTATAATTTGAAGCAATATGCTCCTGCTTTGGCAGACTTGAATATTGTACGCTCAAAACGTTATTCAGATTATGAAGAAGGTAATGAAAGTGGTGAGAGCCTGGAAAAAGCAATCCAATTACAAAGACGTTTAGAATTGGCATTTGAGGGGCACCGCTTCTTTGACCTGAAACGTAGACATGAAAATGTAGAACGTGACGGTTTAGGTTTCCTAGCAGATGGTACTGGTGCTCCCGCTGGTGCTCAGGAAGTATCAGCTGATAGTCCTTACTATCTCTTACCTATTCCACAAAGTGAAATAGATGCTAATGAGAATATGGTTCAAAACAAGTATTAATTTCTAAAAACGGAAACAAATGAAAAAATTGACATATTTAATATTGGCTGCCGGATTGTTGTTTGCTTTTGCCGCATGCGATGATAACGAACCGCAATCGTTCAGAGCGGCAGACTCTAATGCAAGCTTTCCGACTACAACAGCTTCTGTAGACGAGAATGCTACCGAACCGCTCGAAATTCCCCTTGCTTTAGCAGGGATTAAAGGCAGCGGAAAGGTAATAGTAACCCTTACGGCTTCTTCTGAAGGAGAAAGTAATCCAGCTATTGAAGGGACTGACTTTGTTATTGAAAACAAAGAAATAGTTTTCGAAGATGGTTGTGGAATACAAAATGTAATTGTACGACCGATAGATAATGATATTTTTACCGGAAAGAAAACTTTCAGAATTATAATCTCAGCAACATCTCCTAAATTATTGGAATCTGCACAGAATAGTGTTCTTGTTACGATTGTCGATGATGAACATCCATGGGCAGCTATAATCGGAACTCATAATATGACCGGTATTTCTGCTTTCGATGAAGTTACTCCGGTTAGTGTTCCGGCTTTAATTACTGCTTCTGATGAAGATACTAACGTATTGAATGTGGACTTTGGTTATGGAACTCTTGCAAAGATGAGTGTGGAAGAAGTTGATGGTGAAATTGTAGTTACAATGAAAGATAACCAATACATAGGTCCGATGCCTAAGCCTACAGGTGCATGGAATCGGTACTTCAGAGCTACCCACGTAGAAGGCGAAGACTTGTATACCATGAGTGCTTTAGTCGGAATCTTTGATAATGGAGTGATCACATTTGAATATGGATTTGGATTCCAGGCAATTCATCCGACCACAGGTGCATCTGGTGGCTTCTTTACCTTACTAATGGATGGCGTTATATCTACGAAAGTAAATTAAATCCTTCCCTATAGTCATTTAAAATAAGGTCACCTATTGTTAGGGTGACCTTATTTTGTTTAAAATCAATGATATGATAAAGAAAAGATTACTCTTGATTTGTTTCTGGTGCAACATATTTTGCTGGATGTATGCTGCTCCTTTTAGCTTTCTTGAAACAACAGTTACTCAACCTGATGGAAGTCAATTAACGCTGTACGCTTCAGGGGATGAGTTTTACCATTGGGTGCATGATAAAGATGGTTATACTGTATTGCAAGGAGAAGATGGTTACTGCTATTATGCTGAAAAAAATGATATGGGAGAATTGATTCCTTCACCGTTTTTAGTAGGAAAAACATCGATAACTGATACGAATCTCAAACCTTGGTTGAAAATTTCCAAAGAAAAATATGATGTTCGTCGTGAACGTTTGCAACCTTTATCACGGACAAGGGGAATGTTTCAACCTCAATACGCTTCTCATAAAAAGCCTCTGAATAATATTGTAATATTTATATCTTTTCAGGATGCTACTACTTTCTCAAAAAAGAGAAGTGTATACGACAGTCGTTTTAACAGTACTACCTCTTCTACAGGTTCTCTTAAAGATTATTATTTAGAAGTTTCTTATGATAATTTGACTATCCAGTCTCATTTCTTTCCACATGCTGATTTAGAAGCTAATAATGTGGGATATGTAGATTTTCATAACAGAGGTTTCTACCGGGCTTATAATGCAACGACTAATCCGGATGGATATAAAACCAGTGAAGAATCTACAATGAGAGAACATAATCTTGTTCAGAATGCAGTTGATGCAATGAGAAGTATTATTGAACAAGAGTTTACTCCAGATGAAATAGATAATGACAATGACGGATATGTTGATAATATCTGTTTTGTTGTTCAGGGAAATAGTGATGGATGGAGTGATCTATTATGGGCACATCGTTGGTCACTTTATACAAAAGAATGCTATATACATGGCAAGCGTGTAATGGATTATGTTTTTCAACCGGAAAACCAAGTAACTGTTAATACCCTCTGCCATGAAATGTTTCATGCCTTAGGGGCTCCGGACTTATATCATTACAGTGAAGAAAGTAAAAGTCTAGACCCTGTTGGTGCTTGGGACTTAATGAATAGTGGCTGGTGCCATATGGGAGCCTACATGAAGTGGATGTATGCAGGTAAAAGTTGGATTACTGAAATTCCGGAAATTACGACTACCGGTAGATATTCATTAGTTCCCCTTTCTCAAGGTCCAGATAACTCTTGTTACAAAATAAATTCATCCAATGCGAATGAATACTATGTTTTGGAATATAGAAAGAAAGAAGGAAAATACGAAAAGAACATTCCAAGATCCGGTTTATTAATTTATAGAATCAATACAGCTGTATCTAATGGTAACCGGAATGGTCCTCCTGATGAGGTCTATATCTATCGACCTTATGGTTCCTTAGTTGAAAATGGTTTTCTAGATGAAGCTGCTTATCAAACAAACGCTGGAGCAGTTATGACGGATAAAACTTATCCGAAACCTTTCTTATCTGATGATAGTGATGGAGGATTACGTATCACAAACTTAGTTGTTGAGAATGATAAACTTAGTTTTGATATTAATATCACTACTACAGGTGTTGAATCAGAACAAGAAACAAGTTCTTTCAAAATATATCTGGAAAGCAAAACGTTAATAATTCATTCCAATGAGTTAATTAAGGATATCGTTATTACAGACCTCTCTGGAAGAGGTGTTATGAAATGGGATAATATAACTCAACCAATATCATTGCAACAGCTTTCTTCTGGAGTCTATATTGTTTCTGTTACTTTAGCTAATGATACGACGTATCAACAAAAAATCATTTTAAAATAATAATAGTATGGCGTCTATTTCTAATAAGATAATTGTATTGTGCTGCTGCTTTGTAAGCACTACTTTTGTTTGGGGGCAAAATGGTAAACATTTTGTTTTTCCCGAATATCAAGAAGGGCAGATTGTTTATAAAAACAAGAAAGTTAACAAAGTAGAGTTGAATTATAACAAGGCAACTGAAGAAATGGTCTATACTGGTTCTGACGGTAAGAAAATGGCTCTTCATCCTATTGACCAAATTGATACTATCTATTTTGAAAAGAGGAGTTTTATTCCTTCAGGAAATAGTTTTGAAGAAGTTTTATTGTCAGGAAAGTATCCTTTGTATGCATCCTATCACTGTCGTTTGAGTATTGGTGCTCAAAATATTGGTTATGGTAGTTCTTCTACAACGGCTATTGATAATATTTCCTCTCTTAACACGGGTGGAGAAATGTATCAGTTGAAATTACCAGAAAATTATAAAGTGGAACCATATACTATATACACCATAGAAATAAATGGAAAACGTGAGCGTTTTAGGAGAATAAAAGAAGTTATAAAAATATTCCCTGAACGAAAGAAAGATATCATGAATTTTCAGAAAAAAAATAAGTTGAAGAATGATAACGAGGGGATTATCCAGTTAATTCAATATATTTCTTCTCTGTGATTTAGTTGATTCTGATAGAAACAGTGAACTTGATAATAAATAAATTACACATAAAACGGGAGGCATATTCTAAATGATATGCTTCCCGTTTTTGTTTTGGATTACAGCTATATAGATTATTATTTTCAAACAATATGCTATCTAAAAGACTTTTAGTTGTAATTTAATAATGCAAATCACAATTACATATCTATTTATATGTCTAATAATTAGTAAGTTAGATTTATTATTAGGATATATGTGGTAGATCATTATGATAATTATATTAATATATATGTCTTATAATCAATACAATAGTATATACAAATATTCGATTTATGGGTTCTTCTCGTTTTGGTAAATCGCTTATAATTAGATTAATAGCTATATTGTAGTCCTGCGAAGACTTTGCAGATTTCGTACATTGGAATGCAAGCACAAGAAGTGGGTATTAAACCTACTGTGAAGGTTATTATGAAGTCTGATGCTGAGATGCTTGACGAAGTAATGGTGGTTGCTTATGGTACCGCAAAAAAATCTCAGTTTACGGGATCTGCTTCTACTATTAAAGCGGATAAAATAGCAGAGCGTCAGGTTTCCAATATATCGAATGCTCTTTCGGGACAGGTAGCCGGTGTACAGACTACAAGTGGCAATGGACAGCCGGGTACAGGTTCTACTGTACGTATTCGTGGTGTTGGTTCTTTGTCTGCAAGTAACAATCCGTTGTATGTAGTGGATGGCGTTCCTTATGATGGTGATATTTCAGCTATCAACTCACAGGATATTGAGAGCTTGACGGTATTAAAGGATGCTGCTTCTAATGCATTGTATGGTGCACGTGGTGCCAATGGTGTAATCTTGGTGACTACCAAAAAAGGAGCTACAGGAAAAGCAACTGTAAATCTGGATGCTAAGTGGGGTACTAACCGTCGCGGTGTGTCTAACTATGATGTTATGACTTCTTCTCAGGAATATGTGGAGAACTACTACACTGCAATGTTGAATGGCTATGCTGGTGGAGATCCCAATAGAGTATTGTCTAATGGAATGACTGGTAATCAGTATATTAATTCATTACTGTTTTCTAAGAATGGTTTGGGATACCCTGTTTACACAGTGCCTAATGGTGAGGGATATATAGGTGTAGACGGTAAGCTTAATCCGAATGCCACACTGGGGCGGGTGTATGGAGATTACTATATTACTCCTGATAACTGGGAAAAAGAATTGCTTGATAATGGCAACTTGCGTCAGGAATATAACGTAAATATTAGCGGTTCTACTGAAAAAATGAACTATTATATGTCGGCTGGTTATTTGGATGACAGCGGTCTTATTCCAGGTTCATCATTCTCACGCCTTTCATTCCGCCTGAAAGCTGATTATCAAGTGAAAGAATGGTTAAAAGTAGGTGCGAATGTTGCTTACTCTAATATTGTGAGTCGTTATCCTGATGAACAAACTACTTCCGGAAGTTCTACCAACTTATTTTATATAACTAATAACATTGCTCCTATCTACCCTTTGTATATCCGCAATGCAGATGGAAGTATCAAGAAAGACTCTCGCGGCTTTACGATGTATGATTATGGTAATGGTATGTATACAGATGGTACTACAGCTTTGAATCGTCCGTTCCTTTCTCAATCTAATCCGGCATCTGCTTTGCAGTTGGATAAGAATGAGTATAATATGGATATCTTGAGTGGACGTGCTTTTGTAGAAGTATCTATTATTGAAGGATTGAAAGCAACTGCTAATTGGGGTATGGATCTGGATAATACGCGTTATAATGAATTGATCAATCCTTACTATGGACAGTATGCTGGTAATACCGGTGGTGTAGTAGGCGTTTCTCACAGTCGTGTATTCAGTATTAACCAACAGTATTTATTGACTTATAAGAAGAACTTCGGTGACCATAACATTGATTTACTGGCAGGTTTTGAATCTTATGATTATAAAAATCAATCATTGTCCGGTAGCAAACAAAAAGTCTACAATCCGACTATTGTAGAATTGAATAATGCTATTAATACTCCGAGTACAAACTCCAGTACTGCTAATTATGCTACAGCAGGTTTCTTGTTCCGTGCTCAATATGACTATCTGGAAAAATACTTTGCAAGCGCTTCTTTCCGTCGCGATGCTTCTTCACGTTTTCATCCGGATAACCGCTGGGGCAATTTCTGGTCTGTCGGTTTAGGTTGGTTGATGAATAAAGAATCATTCCTGCAGCATGTATCTTGGATTGATATGTTGAAGTTCAAAATCAGTTATGGTGCACAGGGTAACGACAATATTGGTAATTACTATGCTTATCTGGATCAATATACGGTTTCTAACAGTAATAATGATTTTGCCTTGGCTCTTTCTTATAAAGGTAATAAAGATATCACTTGGGAAACTTCTCACAGTTTCAACACAGGTTTTGACTTTGAGTTTTTTAAAGGACGTTTGAGCGGTACTGTTGAATACTTCAGTCGTAAAACTACCGATATGTTGTACAATAAGCCAATGAACGCCTCTGCCGGTTATGCCAGTATTCCAATGAATGTGGGTTCTATGACTAATAAAGGCGTTGAATTAGATTTGAACGGATTATTGATTGATACAAATGATTTGACCTGGCGCTTGAATTTTAACTTGACTCATTTCAAAAACACAATTAATGAATTGGATCCTTCATTGAATGGTGAGATGATCAGTGGTAGCTATATTTATCGTGAGGGTGAATCCAGATATCAATTCTATCTGCGTAAGTATGCAGGTGTAGATGAAAATGGAGTTGCGCAATACTACAAGGATATTACGGATGCGGAAGGCAATGTAACCGGACAAGAAAAAACTACGGATGCTCCGAATGCTACCCGTTATGCAACCGGCGATATTTTACCGAAAGTATATGGTGGTTTCGGAACGAGCTTGAATGCTTATGGATTTGATTTCTCTATCTCTTTTGCTTATCAGCTGGGTGGACGGATGTACGACAATGGCTATGCATCTTTGATGAATTCAGGTACCGATCCTGGTCAAAACTGGCATAAAGATATCTTAAAAGCTTGGACTGCTGATAATAAAGGCTCTAATATTCCTCGTTTGAGTGCAACGGACCAGTATGCCAACTATTTGTCTGATCGTTTCCTTACTAAGTCTGACTATTTGAGTATCAATAGCATAACGGTGGGATATACTTTGCCAAAAAGCTGGGTGCGTTCATTGAACATTAGTTCATTGCGTGTTTATATGTCAGCTGACAATGTTGCTCTGTTCAGTAAGCGTAAAGGTTTCGACCCTCGTCAGAGCTATACAACTGCCAGTGCAGACGTATATTCTCCTATCCGTGCTATTTCGGGAGGTTTATCACTTTCATTTTAATCTAAAACAAATATAGAATTATGAAGATTAATAAATATATATTACTGCTTTCTGCAACCATGGTGGTGGCTTCTTGTGATCTCGATAAGTTTCCTGAAGGAAGCACCGTGACGCAAGACCAAAAAAATGAGGTGGTTGAGTTGTTGCCAGACCGTATTTCTTCCGAACTGAATGGTTTGAAAACAGGTCTTTATTCTCATACAAACTTGTTGACCGATTATAATAACCACATGGACTATGGTTTTCCGGCAGCTTGTATGATTTATGAAACAGCCGGACAGGATTTGCTGACTTTGAATGACCAGACCGGTTATAATAAGTTTATCAGCTCTCAACGCTTATTAGACAGAAACATTACATCTACATTTAATGCTTTTCTGTGGAAGCTATATTATAAGCATATGAAAACTGCTAATGATATTCTTAAAGCTATTCCGGCAGATGCAACAGATGCTGCTTTAAAGAAGTATCGTGGTCAGGCATTGGCTTCACGTGCTTTCGATTATTTGCAGCTTATTCAGACTTATCAGTTGACTTACATCGGTCACGAAACTGCTAATGGTGTACCTTTGGTATTGGAAACAACCTCTGATACTGAGTTAATGAATAATCCGCGTGCAAGTGTACAACAAGTATATAGCCGCATTATGGAAGATCTGGATGAAGCCATTACTTTGTTGACCGGTGCTTCTGCACGTGCCGATAAAGCTGAAATATCAGTAGAAGTAGCCTATGGTTTGCGTGCCCGTGCCAACTTGTTGATGGGTAAGTGGTCAGCAGCAGCTTCTGATGCAGCTAAAGCTTATGGTACTTCCGCCCCTTATTCTATTGCAGATGTAAGCCAACCTACTTTCTATAATGCTACAGATAATTCATGGATCTGGGGTATCGTAGTGACTACGGAAGATTATCTGGCAAAAACCGGTATCGTGAACTGGCCTTCTAATCTTTGTTCACTGACGGGCATGGGATATACAACGGCTGCCAGTGCTACTGACGTAGCTTACCGTCTCATCAACAAGAATTTGTGGGCTAAGATACCAGAAACAGATGTGCGTAAGGGCTGGTGGGTAGATGAAGATCTGCACTCGCCTGTTCTGGATAATGGACTTGGTGAAGACTATGCTTACTATTGGGCAAACGGTATGTTTAATGGTGGAACTTTCCCCAGTAAATTTTCTCCTTATACAAATGTAAAGTTTGGTCCTGATAATGGAACTTTTGCAGATACGGACAATGCGCAAGACTGGCCTTTGATGCGTGTTGAAGAGATGAAGCTGATTGAAGCAGAGGCTCTTGGACGGGATAACTTAGCTACAGGTAAACAGAAATTGGAAGAGTTCGTAAGACAATATCGTGATCCATCTTATACTTGCACTGCAGGTTCTTTGGATGCATTTATTGATGAAGTTTGGTTCCAACGTCGTGTTGAACTTTGGGGTGAAGGTTTTGCATTATTTGATATCTTGCGTTTAAAGAAACCTATTATCCGTCAAGGAGCTAACTATCCTATCAACAGTACATTTGCTGAAATTGCTGCTGAAGCTCCTATCATGATTTACCGTATTCCTGAAGCAGAAACATCAGTGAACAGTGCTATTACAGAGGCTGACAATAATCCTGCTGCAATGGCTCCAACTCCGGTGAACTAATAAGTAAATAGAAAAAGGGAAGGGTGTATTCGAATCTGCGGATACACCCTTGTTTTTTATTGATATACAAAATAGTAGATGAAAATATTTGCAGTGTATCGAATTTCAGTAAATTTGCAATTTTCTTTTAATTATTCTAATAAATGATGCCTATGAAGAAATTACTACTCCTGTCTTTAGTTCTTCTGTGTAGCTTAACAGCATGGACGGCCCAGCGCTCTCCGGAAGAAGCTCTTTCTATTGCCCGTTCCTTCTTTATGCAGTCATCCGGGGTTATAACCCGTAATGCTGGTGATATTCAGTTGGTGGCAGTTTCCAATGATTTGCTAAAATCTGTATCTACCCGTAGCGTGGAAGGAACAGCTTTTTATATTTATAACTATGAGCACTCTGCCTATGTCATAGTATCTGGTGATGACCGTATGAAGCCTGTGTTAGGTTATTCGGATAATGGGAGTTTTATAACTGAAAACTTACCGGTAAATATACTTGGGTGGTTGGAATTATATAATGCCGCCTATACTGAACTGGGTAATGGCGAAAAAGCGGTTACTGAACCTAAATTACTTACTAAAACAAGTTTTCCGGCATCTGTATCTCCTTTGCTGGGAAGTATATGTTGGGATCAAAGTGCACCGTACAATAATAACTGTCCCCTTTATCAGGGAGAACGCAGTGTGACGGGATGTGTAGCTACGGCAATGGCTATGATTTTAAAATATCATGAATACCCAGTAAAAGGAAAAGGTACTCATTCTTATAGAGCTCCTAATGGAATTGAATGTTCTTTTGATTACGGAAATACTACCTTTGACTGGAATAATATGCTTCCGCAATATTCTGGAACTTATACTGCCGAACAGGCTGACGCTGTTGCTCAATTAATGTTGGCCTGCGGTGTAGCGGTTGATATGCAATATTCACCTTACAGTTCCGGAGCTTATTCATATCAGGTAGGCCAAGCATTAATTGACTACTTTGAGTATGATGGTAATTTGGGATTGGTATATCGTCAATATTTTACTTCTGCCGAATGGATGAATCTGATTAAATCAGAAATAAACGAGAAACGTCCTATCTACTATTTTGGCTCATCGGATGATGGAGGACATGCGTTTGTCTTTGATGGTTATGATACTCAGGATATGGTTCATGTCAATTGGGGATGGAGTGGAATGAATAATGGCTACTTCGAAGTTGCTTCTTTAAATCCAGATTCTCCCGGTATTGGTGGTGGGAGTAATCTAGGAGGAGGATTTACGAGAGGCCAAGGAATGTATCTGGGGATACAACCACCTACTTCTTCTTCAAACTTTACTTCTCATTTTTATATGACGGAGCTGGAAGTAAATAAAGAAGAAATTGCTAAGGGAGACGTGTTTAAACTGACGATTACTAAGATATTCAATATGAGTATGGCATGCAAGAATAGTAAATTGGCAGTGATAGCAGAAAAAGAAGGTAAGCAGTCAATATTAGGGCAGATTGCTTTGGCTACGATGATAAATACGTATGAAGGATATAATACTTTTTCTCTTTCTAATCTGAAAATACCCAATGATTTTGCTGATGGAACTTATTCTGTATATGTAGCTACCAAAGATGAACGCGAAGCAACATGGAGCCGTGTGCGTGGTTACGTGGGTTCTGATGCACAACTCATTCTTGTTGTGGCTGGTAATAAATGTACTTTGACTCCGTTTAGTGGTAATCTTAGTCGTGAGGAAGACATAGAGGTAAGTGTGGAATTAGTACATAATTTATATAGTGGTCTCAAGGGAGATTTCAAAATGTTGGTTTCTAACAAAAGTGCATCGGATGAATATTATGGTTTAGTGGGTGTTGCACTTTTTAAAGCGGATAAAGAACCGAGCTTTGTAGCGATAGTCGGAGATGTACAGGTCGAAATAAAACCGGGCACGGTTAATAGAGAACTGGCAGTAGCCGGAGACTTGGCTGTTACTAAGAACTATGTGACTACCAATATCCCTGCTGGAGATTATTATATTTGCCCTTGCATAGATTGGGGAGGATTTACGTATACCATCGGTGAGTTAACTCCGGTTACCATAAAGGAAGCGTATGGAGCTGCCGATTTAAAAGTCAGTCAGCCACGTCTGGAGAAAACACAACTTCAAGTGGGAGAGAATTTAAAACTGTTGGCTGATCTTTCATTATCTGGCAATGGAAATGTATATGCTGGGACATTAACAGCGGCCATTTTTCAGTATGATGATCGGTATGCATCCAGTGTGCATTATCAAAATGTATTTGTGGAAGCAGAGCAGGCTGTTAATTTTGTTATGGAAATTCCTTTGAATATGGGTGTAGGGGATCATACAGTTGGTCTGTATAAACCTGATTCAAATGGAGACCCTACACTAGTTCGTTATCTTTCTTTCTCTGTAGGACCAGCTACCGGTATTGAAGATGAAGTGACTGATAAAGACGAGTTAGTTGTCTGTCAACAACCAGTAGACGATATTCTTAATATCCGTACTTCTAATGCTGTCCAAATGATCTCTGTCTATAATCTGTCCGGACAACAGATGATACAGCAAAAAGAGGCCGGAGATAAAAAAGAATATTCCATACCAGTAAGAGGGTTGACCGCAGGTTACTATATTGTAGTATTACAGTCGGCTGATGGTAAGGTATACAAGAGCAAGTTTATGAAACGTTAGACTATATATTTATAGTATGAAGGGCGAGGCTATTCTATTAACTTAGGATGGCCTTGTTTTTTATATTCTAATGAACGATTTTCACTCTAAAACGTTCATTTGCGATAGGATCATCAAAAAAAAGTATTCAAAATCATCTGACGAACCATATATTTCAGTAATTTTGTCTTTCTAATGAACAACAAGATAGTGATTTGTGTCATTCGTTGAGGTGCTACTAAAACAACTAACCCCTAACTATATGAGGTGTACACTACTCTTTCTATTTATTCTTCTTACAAGTCGGCTTCTTGCTGATAATGTAACAGCAGAGCAGGCTCATGCTTTAGCTACCGATTTCTTTAAAACGAATGTTCAAACCCGTAACACTTCTGCATCACCACAGCTGCAATTAGTTTGGGATGGAGAAGATTTGAGTACTCGTAGCACAGGGAATCTTCCGGCTTTCTATGTTTTTAATAATACCGATCGGAAAGGCTTTGTTATTATTGCCGGAGATGATGTGTCTATGCCCGTATTGGGGTATTCTTTTACGGATAACTTTGTGGTAGATGGGATGCCTTCTAATCTGAAAAGTTGGATGAATGGGTTGAAAGAGCAGATCAATAGAGCCAGAGAGACTGGACTGAATGCTTCCGATGTTGTATCCAAAGCATGGAGAGGATTATCGGATATGGCTACCGGAGATGTGGTGAAGCAATATGAAACGGCAAAGTGGGATCAAATCAGTCCTTATAACTTCCTTTGTCCTGAAATTAATCGTATCCGGACAGTTACAGGTTGTGTTGCAACGGCTGTGGCTATACTTATGAGATATTATCAATGGCCGGATGTGGGTACGGGAACTCTTCCGGCTTACAATTATACAGCACATATAAATGGAAGAGAAATTGCCCAGACAATTCCAGAAAGGACATTAGGCAATACTTATGCCTGGAATAATATGCCACTTGAATATGATTGGAGTTCTTCAGAAGTCACCGAAAATGAAGTTGCAACTTTGATGTACGATTGTGGTGTTATGGCTCAGGCTGAGTTCAATATAGCTTCTGCCGGTGGTACCGGTGCTGCTACATTGACAGCAGTTCGTGGATTGGCTGAGTATATGAAGTACGATAAAAGTATGTTGTGTCTTCGTCGCGAATGGTACTCGGATACAGAATGGATACAAATGTTGGAAAATGAAATAATGACAGTAGGTCCTGTGCTTTATGGTGGAGCTACTCTTAGTAATGAAGGACATCAGTTTATACTGGATGCATACACAACAGAGAATTATTTCAGAGTAAATTGGGGATGGAGTGGGCATAGCAATGGTTTCTTTCTGATTTCCGCTTTAAATCCGAATGATCAGGGGGCAGGCGGTAGCACTGGCGGTGGTTTCATTGCGAATCAAGATGCTTTGTTTGGGCTAAAGCCGGCAAAAGGAAATTCAAACTATCAGACTTTGTTGGGGATGCTTGCTGGAAAAACTGGCAGTGGAGAATCTTACTCCGGTTTGATTACTTCTGAAACTCAGTTTAATGTAAATACTAATTTTACTGTGAAATGCGGCTTTTTCTGGAATCTCGGATTAATTCCGTTTTCTGGAAAAGTAGCTTTAGCTATAGTTGATAAGAATCAGAATATTAGGGAACTTATATCAGGCACTTCATCTATTTCAAGCATGAAGACATATGGTGGTATGGCCTTTACGTTCCCTTGTAAAATCTCATTATCTCCACAACCCGGAGATCGTATTGTTGCAGTCTACAAAGGAACAAATGATACTGATTGGAAAATTGTTCGTGGTGGTCCTGACACTACGAATGAGATTATCGTTAAGACCGATCCTACTCCAATAATCGAGACCGAACAAGAAACTCAGTTTACTGTTTATTGTGATAAACAACAAGGAACTGTGATTGCTCATTTGCCGGAGAATTCCCATACGTTGAATATATATGATGTAAATGGACGTTTATTGAGACAAATATTGTCTGAAGGAAAAGAAACTATAACTTTCTCTTGTCGGGAATATCCTACGGGAGTGTATATATTGCAGGTTATAACAGATAAGGGAAGTCAACAATGTAAGTTTTTAAAATGAAAAAAGAAATTAATATTGTAATAGCGGCTTTACTTGTACTATTGGCAGGTTGTCGCTCTGCGAAAAAAGAAACAACGGTTACATCGGATATGCAAAAGATAGAAATGAATTCTATGGCGATTACTCCACAACTGACAGGGGGGAGTCCAGCCTCTACTTCACCAATAGTCTATGTCTATAAGACAAAGGCTGATTATTTACATCGGGTACCGGTTCTAATGGATGAGGCTCGTACACGTATCTTGTCCTATCCCGCGCCCGGGGATTTGAAAATGGGTAATGGATTACGTCTGCCTACTGTTTTGGATAAAGGCTACTTGCTGGATAATAAAGGAATAGGTCCTAATGTGGCTTTTCTTACCTATACATATGAAGAGTATAGCCAGTTGCCCACAGCACCTTCCATGGACGATTTGATGTCACATATTCTTGATAAATATCCTTTATTGGAAATACATGCATGTGGTCGTCGTGCTGACTATAAAGACATTGTTCCAGAATTAAATGAGAAAATAGCAGAAGGAATTCTGCAAAAATAATTATATTTGTCGCCCAATATTTAATAAATAGGTATAGTAAATGAAAGAATTTGTAATCTCCGAAGTACAGGCAGAAACGGCGGTATTAGTTGGTCTCATCACGAAAATGCAGGATGAGCGTAAGACGAATGAATACCTCGATGAGCTGGAATTCTTGGCTGAGACAGCCGGGGCGGAAGTAGTGAAACGATTTACTCAGAAGCTGGATCAGGCACATTCTGTGACCTACGTCGGCAAGGGTAAACTGGAAGAAATAAAAGAATATATCCGGAGCGAAGAGGAAGCCGAACGGGAAATCGGTATGGTGATTTTCGATGATGAACTCTCCGCGAAACAAATACGTAATATTGAAGCGGAGTTGAAGATCAAGATATTAGATCGTACTTCGCTTATTCTCGATATATTTGCCATGCGTGCACAGACAGCCAATGCAAAGACGCAGGTGGAACTGGCACAGTATAAATACATGCTTCCCCGCTTGCAACGTTTGTGGACCCACTTGGAACGCCAGGGTGGTGGTTCCGGTGCTGGTGGTGGTAAAGGTTCCGTGGGACTTCGTGGTCCGGGTGAAACGCAGTTAGAAATGGACCGTCGTATCATCTTGAACCGTATGTCATTGCTGAAAGAGCGCTTGGCGGAGATTGATAAGCAAAAGTCGACTCAGCGGAAGAACCGCGGACGCATGATTCGTGCGGCATTAGTGGGATATACCAATGTGGGTAAATCTACATTGATGAATCTGCTGGCTAAGAGTGAAGTCTTTGCAGAAAACAAGCTGTTTGCGACATTGGATACTACGGTGCGCAAGGTGATTATTGATAATCTGCCGTTCTTGCTTTCAGATACGGTTGGTTTCATCCGTAAGTTGCCGACAGACTTAGTCGATTCTTTTAAATCAACTCTGGACGAAGTGCGCGAGGCGGATTTGCTGTTGCACATTGTGGATATTTCACATCCTGATTTTGAAGAACAAATAGAAGTAGTCAATAAAACTCTGGCAGATATCGGTGCATCCGGTAAGCCTATAATACTTGTTTTTAATAAAATAGACGCTTACACCTATGTGGAGAAAGCGGCTGACGACCTTACCCCCAGAACAAAGGAAAACTTGACACTCGAGGAACTGATGAAGACTTGGATGGCAAAGATGGAGGATAACTGCCTCTTTATCTCTGCCCGTGAGAAGATCAATTTAGAGGAATTGAAGAGTGTAGTTTATGCGCGTGTAAAAGAATTGCATGTACAGAAGTACCCTTATAACGATTTTCTTTATCAGACCTACGAAGAAGAGTTATGAATTGAGAATTATGAATTATGAATTATGAATTACTGTACAGCATCATAGTACAGCTCATTCATGATTCATAATTCATAATTCATAATTATCTTATGCTTATGGATTACAGACATTTAACCGAAGACGAGATACTTCGGTTGAAAAGCCAGTCGTGTCTGGCAGATGATTGGGGGAAAGTAACGGTAGCGGAAGACTTTGTTACCGAATTTGTGCATCATACCCGGTTTTCGGGAAATGTACGTTTAGGTGTGTTTCAATCAGAATTCACATTACCGGGAGGAATAAAGAAACACTCCGGCCTGCGCCATGTGACGCTACACAATGTCTCTGTAGGAGATAACTGTTGCATAGAGAATATCCAGAATTACATTGCTAATTATGAAATCGGGCATGATACATTTATTGAGAATGTGGATATTATCCTGGTAGATGGTTTGAGTAAATTTGGTAATGGGGTAGAGGTATCTGTGCTGAATGAAACAGGTGGGCGAGAGGTACTTATCAATGATAAACTTTCTGCGCACCAAGCCTATATCCTGGCGCTTTACCGTCACCGTCCGGAACTGATTTGCCGGATGAAGGCTATTACTGATTTTTATTCCAATAAGCATGCTTCTGCAATAGGTAGCATTGGCAACCATGTCATGATACTCAATACAGGGTCTATCAAGAACGTGCGTATTGGAGATTACTGTCACATTTGTGGGACGTGTCGTCTTTTTAATGGGAGCATCAATAGTAATGAAGAAGCACCGGTACATCTTGGTCATGGGGTCATTTGTGATGATTTTATCATCTCATCCGGTTCGCATATAGATGATGGGGCGATGTTAAGCCGCTGTTTCATAGGGCAGGCTTGTCGTTTGGGACATAATTATTCAGCATCGGAATCTCTCTTTTTTAGCAATTGTCAAGGAGAAAACGGTGAAGCATGTGCCATTTTTGCCGGACCTTTCACGGTGACGCATCATAAATCCACTTTATTGATTGCCGGTATGTTTTCGTTTATGAATGCCGGTTCCGGATCTAACCAAAGTAACCATATGTATAAGTTAGGTCCTATTCACCAGGGAACTTTGGAGCGTGGTGCTAAGACTACTTCCGACTCTTATATCCTATGGCCTGCCCGTGTGGGAGCTTTTTCATTGGTGATGGGACGTCATGTCAATCATTCCGATACATCTAATCTGCCTTTTTCCTATCTGATAGAGCAAAATAATACCACTTATCTTGTGCCGGGCGTTAACTTGAGGAGTGTTGGAACCATCCGTGATGCGCAGAAATGGCCGAAGCGTGACGGACGTACTGATACCAATAAGTTGGATTTCATCAATTACAATTTGCTCAGCCCTTATACCGTACAAAAGATGTTCAAAGGGCGAGAGACTTTGCAGAATCTGCGCCATGCTTCCGGAGAACTTTCTGATATTTATTCTTTCCATAGTGCTAAAATCCGTAATTCAGCGTTAGTGAAGGGGATAAAGTTCTATGAGATAGCTATTCATAAATTCCTCGGTAACTCTGTAATCAAGCGTCTGGAAGGTATTGATTTTAAGAGTAACGAAGAAATACGTGCCCGTCTAAAACCTGATACGGTAATAGGTAGTGGTGAGTGGGTAGATATTTCCGGATTGATAGCTCCGAAGAGCGAGATAGATGCTTTAATCAATGATATAGAGTGTGGTAAAGTGGACCGTCTGAAGTCTATTAATGCGGAATTCGAGAAGATGCATCAGAACTACTATACTTACGAATGGACTTGGGCTTATGAGAAGTTAGAAGAGTTCTATGGCATCAAGCCTGAGAATATTACGACGGCAGATATTATCCGTATTGTAGAAAAGTGGAAAGAAGCTGTAGTTGGGCTGGACCGTATGGTGTACGATGACGCTAAGAAAGAATTCTCACTGGCCTCCATGACGGGCTTTGGTGCCGATGGTTCGCGTGCAGAGAAAGAAATGGACTTTGAACAGGTGCGTGGAGATTTCGAAAGTAATCCGTTTGTCACTGCTGTGCTGAAGCATATAGAAGATAAGACGGCATTGGGTGACGAATTGATAGATCGTATGCAGCAAGTAGCATCATTTTACTCTAATTAAAGAAATATTTCAATAATAGTTCTTACCTTTGTGCTACGATTCATTAATTTAATTTACGAGTAATTATGGCAACAACACCTCCGTTCCACTATCAACCTATGTTCGAGCATGGGGAAGATAAGACTGAGTATTATCTGCTTACAAAAGACTATGTATCCGTAAGCGAGTTTGAAGGAAATCCTATTCTGAAGATTGAAAAGGAAGGTCTTACAGCAATGGCTAATACGGCTTTCCGCGATGTGTCATTCATGTTGCGCCGTTCGCACAATGAGCAAGTTGCTAAGATTCTGCGCGACCCAGAAGCAAGTGATAATGACAAATATGTAGCACTAACTTTCCTGCGTAATGCAGAAGTAGCCTCCAAAGGTGTGCTTCCTTTCTGCCAGGATACCGGTACGGCTATTGTTCACGGTGAAAAGGGACAACAGGTATGGACCGGATATTGCGATGAAGAAGCACTTTCATTGGGCGTCTACAAAACATATACTGAAGAAAACCTGCGCTACTCTCAGAATGCTCCGTTGAATATGTACGACGAGGTGAATACAAAATGTAACCTGCCCGCACAAATTGATATCGAAGCTACCGAAGGTATGGAATATAAATTCCTCTGTGTAACTAAAGGGGGTGGTTCGGCAAATAAGACTTATCTCTATCAGGAAACAAAGGCAATCCTGAATCCCGGTACATTGGTTCCTTTCCTTGTTGAGAAGATGAAAACCCTGGGTACAGCCGCTTGTCCTCCTTACCATATTGCTTTCGTCATCGGTGGTACTTCTGCTGAGAAGAACCTGTTGACCGTGAAGTTGGCATCTACTCACTACTACGATGAATTACCAACTACCGGTAATGAATACGGTCGTGCTTTCCGCGATGTAGAACTTGAAAAAGAAGTACTGAAGGAAGCTCATAAGATTGGTCTTGGTGCACAGTTTGGCGGTAAATATCTGGCTCACGATGTACGTATCATTCGTTTACCTCGTCATGGTGCTTCTTGTCCGGTAGGTTTGGGCGTTTCCTGCTCTGCCGACCGCAACATCAAGTGTAAGATCAATAAGGATGGTATCTGGATTGAAAAGCTAGACAGCAATCCGGGTGAACTCATTCCGGAAGAAATGCGTCATGCAGGTGAAGGAGCCGTCGTTAAGATAAACCTGAACCAACCGATGGCAGATATTCTGAAAGAACTGACTAAATATCCGGTAGCCACCCGCTTGTCACTGAACGGTACGATTATCGTGGGACGTGATATTGCTCATGCTAAGTTGAAAGAACGTCTGGATCGTGGCGAAGACTTGCCACAATATATCAAGGATCATCCTATTTATTATGCCGGTCCTGCTAAAACTCCCGCCGGAATGTCTTGTGGCTCTATGGGCCCCACTACTGCGGGACGTATGGACTCATATGTAGAGTTGTTCCAGAGTCATGGTGGCAGTATGGTTATGCTTGCTAAGGGTAACCGTAGCCAGCAGGTGACGGATGCTTGTAAGAAATACGGTGGTTTCTATCTCGGTTCTATCGGTGGTCCTGCTGCTATCCTGGCACAGAACAATATCAAGAGTATCGAATGCGTGGAATATCCAGAACTCGGTATGGAAGCTATCTGGAAGATTGAAGTAGAAGACTTCCCGGCATTTATTCTGGTAGATGATAAAGGTAACGATTTCTTTAAGCAACTGAAACCATGGAATTGCAGTAAGTAAAAGATATTTTTCTATCAATTAAGTGAAAGCTGTCCCAAGGAGTTGATAAACTTCTTCGGGACAGCTTTCTCTGTTTATTCTCGCCTTGGTGAGTATCTATTCTCTATTAAGTGAGTATTTCTTCTTAACAAGCTGAGCCTTTCTTCTTTATTTGCTGAGCATTTTTTCTCACTATGGTGAGAAAAATGAGGATACTAATACTTATCTTTACGCCTTCAAAGTCAGATTAATCTTATTGATAATATGGAAACTACTACCTGCATTTCTCCGAAGGCGGATTCTCGTGTTGTTTGGCTGGATGTCGTTCGACTAATAGCGATGTTTACCGTGGTTTGCTGTCATTGCACAGACCCTTTTAATTTCTATCCGGGAACGGCTCCCAATATTGAAGATATCAAGTTCTGGGGAGCTATTTATGGGGCAGTGTTACGGCCCTGCGTACCTCTATTCGTGATGATAACAGGAGCTTTGCTGCTTCCGGTGCGTGGTGATGCATCCGTATTCTATAAGAAACGCATTCCTCGTGTGTTCTTTCCTTTCCTTATCTGGTCGGTGATTTACAATCTTTTCCCTTGGATTACCGGATTGCTGGGAGTAGAGCCGCGGGTGATTCTCGACTTTTTCCCGTATTCGGGTGAAGAAGTAATGCGACAGTCTCTGGCTGTCAGTATGGGATATATTGCAGAGTTCCCCTTTAATTTTTCCATACTTGACGTGCACATGTGGTACATTTATTTGTTGATTGGACTTTATCTGTATTTACCGATATTCTCCGCCTGGGTAGAGAAAGCTTCAGAGAGGGCTAAACTCTGGTTCTTGGCTGCATGGGGAGTGACACTGCTTATACCTTATTATAATGAGTTTGTAGCGCAATATCTGTGGGGAACTTGTTCATGGAATTCATTCGGTATGCTTTATTATTTTGCAGGTTTCAATGGATACCTGCTTCTGGGACATTACTTGCGGAATCATGACTGGACGGGACAGCAGTCTGTGTTAATCGGTATTCCTATGTTTGTGGTGGGTTATGCGGTTACTTTCTTTGGGTTCCGTCACATGACGGCGTTACCTGAGTTTACAGATGAAATGTTGGAATTGTTCTTTACCTATTGTTCACTGAATGTAGTGATGATGACGATTCCTGTATTTATGTGGGCAAAGAAGGTGAATATCCGTTCGGAGAGGATAGTAAAAGCATTATCCAATCTGACGCTTTGTGGTTTTGGAGTTTATATGATACACTACTTCTTCACCGGTCCGTCAGTGGTATTGATGCGAGCGGCAGGTGTTCCGTTGTGTTTGCAGATACCTGTCGCCGCAGTGGTTGCATTTGGTGTCTCTTGGTTCCTGGTGGCAATGGCATACCGTTGCTTCGGGAAGAAGACAAAATGGGTAATGGGATAGCCCTGGAAGACTATCCTATTCAAGATTCTTCTTCATTGTCAGGCGGTTTTCACCGTCCAAACGCTGGTACGATACTTCATTCATGATGCTTCGTATGAGGAATATACCCAGGCCGCCTATGGCACGCTCTTCAATGGGGATAGTAATGTCCGCATCAGGAGCGTTGGTAGGATCGAAGGAGAGACCTTTGTCTGTCAATAAGAAAATTAGCTGTCCATCTGTCATGCTGGCTTTCAACCGGATTTCCTGATGCTCTTCCAATGGATAGGCATACATGATAACGTTACTGACGGCTTCTTCCAGAGCCAGGTTGATATGCATGGTTGTTTCCGGTGATAGAGACAATTCAGAACAGAGTTCTTCTACAAAGGTTGCCAATGCTGTAATTTCATCCAGTTCGTTGGTTATTCGGATCTCTTTTTCCATGATATTATACTTTTGTTATGTTAGGTTCGTAATGAATTAATAGGATGGTCATGTCGTCACTTGCTTCCGCCTCTTGTACATGAGATGCGATGGAGCGAATCACAGTATCTACTACAATGCGTATATCGCAAGAGGCGAGTGGAGCCAAAGTAGATAACAGGCGGTCTTCCCCATACAGTTCTTTGGAAGTATTCTCGGCTTCAGTCACTCCATCTGTATAGAGGAAGAGCCGGGAACCTTTCTCAAGAATGATTTCTTCGGCAGTGTATTCCATATCTTCGAGTATTCCGACGAAGAGCTGTATCTTTGATTGCAGCAAAGTCGACTTTCCATCAACTCCAATTATGACAGGCGGATTATGCCCGGCATTGCAGAATTTCAGGCTTCCGGTTTTCAAATCCAATATACCGATAATGAGTGTGATGAACATGTTTGCTTCATTGTTTTCGGCAATGGAGTGATTCATCTTAGTCATAATTTCGGCAGGTGAAGTTACCTGTTGGGCGAGAGTACGGAATAAGCTGCGGGCAATGGCCATGAACAATGAAGCGGGAACGCCTTTACCCGATACGTCACCAATGACGAAATAGAGCCGGTCACCATCGATGAAGAAATCATAGAGGTCGCCACCCACTTCTTTGGCGGGATGCAGTATGGCGTGCAAGTCTACATCGTCCCGTTCTGGGTATGGTGGGAATATTTTGGGGATCATTCCCATTTGTATTTCACGCGCTATGGATAGCTCGCTTTCGATGCGCTCCTTGGATGCTGTGGTGGTGCGTAGTTCCGAAACATATCCCGATAGCGAGTGTTGCATGTAAATTAATGAGTCGTGCAAATCCTTTATCTCGTCTTTTGAATGTACTTCGGGTATCTCTACATCGAAACGTCCCGTTGCAATGGAGCGGGCTGATTCGGAGAACTTTTTAAGAGGGCGCACCAGTCTGTATATAATCTGATATATCAGTGGAAGCAGTACCAACATTCCTATCAGGAATACATAGATAATGCGGTGTGAGGTCCGATCCAGACTATGAAGAATCACTTCGCTGGGACAGACGGTGCATATAGACCAGCCGCAATTGGGTATGGCTGTATACAAAGCGTATGAACTTTGTTTCGCACTGTCGAACTGTGCTGTGCCGGTAAGTCCGTCCAGCATATTGTGCCCAATTTCTTCTTCCTGGTTGTCATTATTACTAAGCGCTACGGAAAAGATTGTTTCGTTCATTATCTTTTCCCGGTCGGGATGAGTGAGGAAACTACCGTTCCGGCTAAGTAAGAAGGTATAACTGGATTGGTAAGGCTTCAACTCATTTACCATATCGGTGAAACGGGACAGGGAAATATTGGCTGTGAATATGGCATACACTTCTCCTTGCTGGTTGCAAAGGGGAAGTGAGTATGTACTCATAATCGTGTTTCCGCCTCCCGTATCATAGTAAGGTTCACTCCAATAACTCTTTTTCAATAGTTTGGGTATCAGATACCAGTCCATACAAGGATAATCATAGTCTGCCCCGCCCAGTTTCAGAAAGTTTATGATCTCTTCCTCTCCTTCATTGATACTGAAGGCATAAGGCATGAAGTATTTTCCTTTCTCTTTATAGTATTCGGGAATGAAGGCGATACCGCTTCCCACGATCAGACTGTTATTTTTCACAATAGCTGTGAGAATGTCACGTAACGAATCGGGAGTGCTCAAGTTCTTTTCCACAATCCAAACGGATTGTTTGAGGGTCGCTTCTACAATCTGTAGCTCTCCGCTGATTTGCGTAGCCGTGTTCTGGAGTAATCCGTGTGCATGGTCAATGGCATCTTCCGTTATCTGCTTCCGGCTGTAATTGTAGAACAGCATCATGATGCAGATGAAAACTACCAGCGTGAACGATAACACGTAGATACTTAGCTTGGTAGCAAATGAAGGAGAAGAAATATGTTTCATGTGAATGATTGTATAATTAAGGTATATGAGAGGATGTTCACTTTACAAAATCTTCATAACGGATACTGGTTTTGTTTAAGTCTCTTGGTGCCAGTATCTGTACAGCACGTTCAAAGCCTTCCCGGCTGAGGCGATAAGTACGTTGTCCGCTTTTTCTGTCTATTTGCAGGCGGAGTACTTCTTCCAGCATTTTGCGTTGATGGTAACGGTTGGTACCTACATTGCCTCGTTTCACTTCTTCCATAACCATGTCGAGGGCTTCTTCCCGATGTTCATTGGCCCATGCCCAACCGCGTATGCTGGCTTTGGCCAGTTTATGGACGATTTCCGGATATTGATTATAAAAATCCTCTGTCACATATAACCCGTCTTCGGGTAGGTTGTATCCGTAGTCCGCAAAACGTGCGGAGTATATTGAATCGACATTCATGCCATACTCCGTTAATTCGAGGTATTCATTATAGCTTCCTACCAGACAAGGATCAGCAGCTCCGGAAAGGAATATGTTGACTCCGCTGTTGAATCGTATCCAGCCGGTTTGTTGTAAACCGTAATGTTCTGCCAGTCTGTCCAGTAACTTCTGACTTAAGTGATTCCATACGGCAATCTTCCGGTTGTGTAACGATTCCGGGCCTTTTATGGGAGAATGGCTGATGAGCATCAGGCTGTTCTCTTGGGAAGTTTGCATAATATTCACTATACGTGCACCATTCAGCCACTCCATAAAGGCATATGAAAGGTTCATGATTACCACCGGGGCACGCCCTTTTTCCATAAATGAGAAGGAACTCTCTGAGATGGCGGGGTGTTGCACGCGCACATCAATTCCTTCTTCTTTATAAAAACCCAGTTTGTCTGCTACGTAGTAACCGGCAAATTGTGCTTGGGCAGTCCATTTCGGGGTGAGTGTAATGCCTTGTGCCTGTACCTTGCATGGAGTAAGTGACAGGGCTAATAAAATAGTGCTGAAAATAAATATTTTCATCATGATTATTATCGGATATTAAAGAGAGAAGTGCAGCCAGTCATTTCAAAAATATTCTTGATTTCCGGCTTCATGGCTTCAATAATAAGGCTTCCACGGTTTTTCTGTACACTCTTTTGTAGAATCAGGAAACAACGTAAGCCGGAACTGCTGATGTAAGACATCTGTTCGCAATTGATGATGATATTAGGATTCACTTCTTGTAACAAGGGTTGTATAGCCATGCTGAAATCACGGGCATTGGCAGTATCCAGCCGCCCTTTTATATCCAGTACGATGATACCGTCCACTCTACAAATGTTTGTATCCAGCAGGGCATCCGGTTTAAAATCTATATCCAGCCGCTTAACTAAAGTCAGTAGGTTTTGAGTGCCACTAGTCCGGTAATTCACCTCGTCCATTGTGCGGTGAATAAGGAAATGGCCTAAACCTTTGGTTAGCTGTTCTTCAAGCGATGGCTTTACGTCCGGGTTGCTTTTCTGGAATGGGTCGACTGCGACTCCTTCATCTGTAATCTGAAAAGTCAGTTTTCCGGGAGTGATGTTTGCTTGCAGTAGAATTTCACCTAATTTGTCGTCCGGATAGGCATTTTGGATGATATTAGCTATGATCTCTTCAATGGCGAGGTTTATGCTCATCGCAATTTCCGATGGGATGTTTAGCGATACTCCTAACTCTTCCATAAATTGGGAAATGCGACTGATTTCATTCAACTTGTTGTTGATAATAATTTCCTTTTCCATATTCTTTTGTTGATGTATTATGATAATGTGTATAGTAGTTTGGTAAAACCATGCAAATATCATTTTTTCCATCTACAATGAATCACTTTATACGTTTAAAAGCGTCCCACTTTGGCAGGAATAGCCAGAATGGTACTTGATACTATCTGAAAGTGGTACTAAAAAGATTGTATATCTTGCTCATTAGTTGAGAAGTTTTATATCTTTGCGCCGGATTAAAATACAATACAAACAAATACTTGTAAACAAAAAGCAAAATAAAAAATGACCAGTGTAATAATGTTATTTATTGAGCTATTGCTCGATATTGTCGGTCTTCTTACAGGAGGAAGTATCTGGAAGCGTTCATCGGAAAGAGGTATTCAGCGGGCTTGGGGAATGTTGGCTACTACCTTGTCGCTTCTTCTACTTTGTGATAATATAGAATGGATGTGGCTTTTCAGTCGGGGAGTAGAAGATATACCCCGTTTTGTAGAGGTACCTATGGATCACCTCTCTATCTGGCATATTGTTCGTGTGATATTCTTTTTCCAGCTCTTTTCTCTTTTTCCCATTGCTTCATTGCAACCGGGATGGATGTCGTTGACGAGGATTGTCAATTACTGTATTCCCATATTACTGATTGTTTGCATTGCTTGCTGTTATCAGCTTTTCAACGGGCATTATACCTTGCTGAAATCCTTTGCAGATATCTGGAGAAATTTAGGTGAACAGGATGTTATAGTCAGACTGATTCTGTTTGTTATCAGTGTGCTGACACCTTCCCTGAATTTTCTTCTTCCTTATTTGAAGCGATGGATACCTGTACGGCGTAAACAGAGTAGGGGGATGTATATTTATATGGGATGTTTTGGACTTATCATGTCCGGCTATATCTGGCTGATGTTGGGAACCAGCGGCTTATGCTTCAATCTTTTCGGCTATTTTGTTATATTGCCGACTATTTGTTTGAATGTACTTTATTTGCGCAATGACAATCCGCTCTCTTTGCCTCCGCTGCCGGCAGATGATTTAAGTCCTAAAGAGATAGATGCTATAAAAGAAATAGAGGTATCGGCTGTAGTACTTGAACTCAGTGAGAAATTGCAGGTGCTTATGAAAGAGCGTACTCCTTTCACCAATCCTCAATACTCGTTGCAGGATATATTAACAGATGTGGGAACTAACGAGCATCGGTTTAATAAGGCTTTACGCTACAATGGTTTTTCAGGTTTCCGGGATTACATCAATTTTAATCGTCTGCAATACTTTAAGGAGCAGGCTACTTTACGGAAAGATCTGACAGTGAAGGAGCTTATGTTTATGAGTGGATTTACTTCCCGTTCCAGTTTCTATCGTTATTTTGCCAGTATAGAGAAGATCTCTCCGAGTGAGTATATAGACAGGCTTCAGAAAGAAGGAGAAACCCTTCCCAATAGGGAAGGGTAGTACAGGGGCCTATTGTATCTTATTCTTTTTCTTCCATTGCTCGTATTTCTTGAATACTTTCAGTCCGTCACTGTTATACCAGCTATAACCGTTCCGGCGTTCGTATCCTATTTCAGAGATATTGAACTTCTTTACTCCGTCACGGTCACTGAAGAAGGGTTGATTGTTTTCTAATGTATAGAAGCGTGCCCATAAAGGAGGACAGTCGGTACATGCAACCATGCGATAGTCCTTCTTGCCTTCATCATTCGTGAAGAATTCTTTCTTTAGTCCTTCTATTTTGGAAGCTTTGAACCATTCAATCGCATTTTCTATGCATGTGATGACTTCTTGTGAAGGGTTGGGCAGGGACATTAATAAAATGACGATTTCGTCAGACTCTTGTCCACTCAGGGAAGGTAACTCATAAGCGCGTGCTTTGGCGGGAGCGAGGGTATGTTCATCATGTTGCGCACACCATACAGTCGGTTTGCCATTCAGTACTACCTGAGTTTTTAAAATACATTCTACACCTTTGTCGAAAGCGGCACGGGCACGGTCACAGATACTGTCGGGAACATAGGTGTAGGGCTCTTTCTTTTCATATACTTCACGCAGCAATTCCATGACATTTACCATCGCGTTGTCATTGTAGGTGATATGTGTATAGTAACCTTTAGGACGGGGCCAGAATTGAGGCCAACCACCATTGGGATATTGTGCTTTGAGAATGTAGCGAATACCATCAAGTGCCCCATCTTTGTATTTCTCAATATGGGTGGCCAGGTACAAGCGTGAGAGATATTGTATCTCTGTGCTGGTAGCATCATTATCTATGGTACTTTCGTTTACTTCGTCTTTAGAGGCAAGTACATCTTCTAACTCCTGTTGAGTCAGTTCGGCAGGCATATAAATGTTTTTGGGCCAACCTCCGGTAGTTTGCTGGTAAAGTAAAACGTTGTCACCAATGCGGATGGCTTCGTCGGTTTTAAAGAATTCGTCGTTGAGTTTGGGAGCCATCTTTACCCAAGTCTTGTACGGCATTTTTTCTTTGTAGTTTACGGTTTCTTGTGCAAATAGGTTTGTCAGGCAGATCAGAGCCAGGCAACACAGGCAAATCTTTTTCATGATCATTGTTTTTTATAGTTCTATGATGGCAAAAGTAGAGGAAAAAAACTTGCCTGATGGGGAATAATTGTTCTATTCCAGGTATTTTGTTACCTTTCCACTGATTTGCAACAAGGAAATCTCACAAACTTTCGTATTGTATTCCGCAGAAAGGATTCTTTCCTCCGCATCCAGAAGGCTCTTTTGTGCTTCACGCATCTCGATACCGGAAAGGTTTCCCAGCATATAGCGTTCCATGGCAATCTCGTGATTCTCCTTAGCGGCTACAAGGTTCTGACGTTCCAGCTTCAGCATTTGCAGGTTGTTCTGATAAGCCTGCCACAAATTACTCAGGTCGGCACGCAATGCCTGCTCCAGTTGCTCCCGTTCCAGTCGGGCATTCTGAATGGCAATACGCGCATTGTTACGTTCCCGGCGGCGATTCCCATCGAACAGGTTGAAGCCGATAGTCAGACCAAAGTTTGCTCCGAGATTACCACGTTGGATATTGGTAGCAACATCATATTTATTGAAAGTATAGCCATAACCCCCGTTCAGCTTCAGATAAGGGTAGTCGCGAGAGCAAACCTTCTTGTAGTCCAGTTGTGCAAGTGTATTGTTTTGATGGGCTCTCAGTAGGGAGGCATTCGTTTGCAGGGTAGCATTCCAAAGCTCTTCAAAGTTCAGACTGCCGTCTACGTTGATAAGGCTATCCTGGACAACAATAGGTTGGTCCACATCTTCATTTGCCATCAGTTCGTTCAGTTGGATACGGGAGGTATGCAATAACTCTTGCTGCTTCATGTACTGAGCACTGTCGGCATTGAAGTCCACTTTTGCCTGTTGGTAATCCAGACGGGAGAAGTTACCGATGTGATAACGCTCCTCTACGATACGTAAGCGTTCTTTGGATAGAGATACGGCGTAGCGGAAATTATTCAGGCGAATTTTATGTTGCAGGTAGTTATAATATTCCGCTGCAATATTGGCTATCAAATCTTCTACGGCAATGCGGGTATTTGTTTCACCTTGTCGTTCCAGTTCTTTCAACCGTTGGTAGTTGGCAGTGATGTTGAAACCGTCAAAGATAGTCCAATTCAGATTGAGGCCTACATTCATGGCCTGGTCGAATACACCATTCTCTTTGAGGTGTTCTCCGGTGGCACGCACTTTACTGTCAGTGTTGTCAACAGTTCCTTTATAACTTGCTGACAGGTCAAGTGTCGGCAGATAACCGGCGTTGCCCAATGTTGCATTGTTCTTGGAGACTTGTTCCTCATTGCGGGTAATGCGCAACGAGTAATTATTTTGAAGTCCGTTTTCCAGACAGGATTTCAGTGTATAAGATTGAGGCATCTGCGCCTGCAAAGCAAGCGAGGTGCAACAAATCGTTATGAGGGATAAAATCGTACGTTTCATGATTTCTTTAACTTACTGCGGTTAGTGGATATATAGCTATATATGGCAGGTACGATGTACATGGTCAGGAATGTGGATACCAACATACCTCCCACTACGGCCGTACCCATGGCAATACGCTGATTACAACCTTCACCCGAAGCGAATGCCAGCGGTATCAGTCCCAGAATGGTAGAGGCACTGGTCATCAGAATAGGGCGCAGACGTTGTAGTGATGCATCTTTGATGGCTTCCATCTTGTCTTCTCCGGCTTCTTGCTTCTGATTGGCAAATTCTACAATGAGGATACCGTTTTTCGCTACCAGACCAATCAGCATAATGATACCGATCTGGCTGAAGATATTCATTGTAATGTCGCCGAAATACATGAATACCAGTGCACCTGCAATGGCCAAAGGCACGGTAAGCATGATAATCAGCGGGTCCTTGAAACTTTCGAACTGAGCTGCCAGAATCAGGTAAATCAGCAAGATGGCCAGTACGAAAGCAAACATCAAACTGGAAGAGCTCTCCCGATATTCTTTAGAGTCTCCGGTCAATGCAGTACGGAATGTATCGTCCAGTGTTTCCTTGGCTATTTTATCCATTTCATCCAATCCCTGTCCGATAGTCTTTCCATCGGCAAGTCCGGCGGAAATGGTGGCGGAAACGAAACGATTGTAACGGTATAACTGCGGTGGAGCAATACCACCGGTCAGTTCAATCAGGTTGTCCAACTGCACCATCTCTCCTTTGTCACTACGGATATAGATACCTTTCAGGTCGGCAGGTTTATTACGCTGTTGACGGTTGATCTCTCCTAATATCTCATATTGCTTTCCGTTCATATAGAAGTAACCCATACGCTGACCGCTCAATCCGTACTGTAAGGTTTGTGCAATGTTGCGTGTACTTACTCCCATGATACTTGCTTTATCACGGTTGATGTTGATACGTGCTTCTGGCTTACTGAATTTCAGGTTTACATCAGCCATCTGGAATACCGGATTTTCATAAACTTTGGCCATGAATTCCGGTAGCACCTCTTGTAATTTCTCAATATTGGTAGCCTGTAGTACGTATTGCACCGGCATACCTCCACGACGTCCACCGAAAGAGGAAGACTGTTGTACGAAAGAGCGTGCCATCGTCTTCTTTTGTACCGCCCGGGAGATTTGCTCTGCTACTTCCATCTGTGTGTAATCACGATCCTTCATGTCTTTCAATGTGATACGCACATTACCGCTACCGCTTGATACACGCGCAGTAACAGACTCTGCATCCGGAAGTATGGAATCTACCAGCTGGTTGATGTCTTCTGTGTAATCCCGTATATATTCATACGTCACACCCTCAGCTCCACGCGTGTTGATGCTGATTTGCGAACGGTCTTCAAGGGGGGCCATTTCTGCGGGGATAGCATTCCAAAGGAATACAATGATAAATAAAGTACCTAATACAAGAGGCATGGCCAACCAGCGTTTGTGCAAGAAGATCTCCAACGACCGGCTATATATGCGGTTCATTCCTTCAAAGAACGGTTCGGTTTTTATATAGAACCAGTTTTTCTTTTCTTGTTTCACCAGCAATTTGGTGGCAAGCATAGGTGTGAAAGTCAACGCAGCAAACGAAGAGATGATTACCGAACCGGATACCACGATACTGAATTCACGGAAAAGCCGCCCTGTCATACCATCCATAAATACAATGGGGAAGAATACGGCCACCAATGTGATAGTGGTAGAAATTACGGCGAAGAAAATTTCTTTAGCACCTTCGATACCAGCTTCTTTTGGGGGCATTCCACGCTCAATGCGGACATAGATATTCTCCGTCATAACGATAGCATCATCCACTACAAGCCCCACTGCCAATACTACCGCCAACATGGAAAGCACATTGATGGAGAATCCTGCCAGGTACATCACGAAAAATGCACCGATAAGCGAAACCGGAATTACGATACAAGGTACCAGTGTAACGCGCCAGTCACGCAGGAAGAGGAAAATAATAATGATAACGAGGATAAATGCCACATATACGGTTTCCTTTACTTCGTCAATGGAAGCACGGATAAACTTGGTGTTATCAAAACCGTAAGAATATTGCACGTCTTCAGGAAGGTCTTTCTTCATTTGTTCCATGCGTTCGTAGACGGCATCGGCAATTTTAATATGATTGGCACCCGGTTGTGGAATCACAACAATACCTACCATCGGTACCCCATTCATCTTCATGTAGCTTTTTATATCTGCCGGACCTAATTCTGCCCGTCCGATATCACTGAAGCGAACAATACGGTTATTATCTTCCCGCAGGATCAAGTTGTTAAACTCCTCTGCCGTATGCATCAGTCCTAACGTGCGGATGGTAAGCTCCACCGTATTACCTTCGATACTTCCGGACGGGAGTTCTACATTTTCTTTATCTACTGCATTTTTAACGTCAATAGGAGTAATGCCATAACCTGACATCTTGATCGGATCTAACCACAGGCGCATGGAATAACGCTTTTCTCCCCAAATACTAACGCTACTAACGTCTGAAATAGTTTGCAATTGCTCTTTTACAGTGAGGTCGGCAATTTCACTCAACTCCAACAGAGAACGTTTATCACTTTGCAGTGCTACCATCAGGATAGGGGTGGCATCTGCATCTGCTTTTGATACTGTAGGCGGGTCACAGTCACGGGGCAGGTAACGTTGAGCCCGTGAAACTTTATCACGCACGTCGTTTGCAGCAGTTTCCAGATCGACGGAAAGTTCGAATTCTACCGTAATACGGGATGAACCTTGCTGGCTGACGCTGGACAAGGAACGGATACCCGGAATACCATTGATATTTTGTTCCAGTGGTTCGGTAATCTGGTTTTCAATAACATCGGCATTTGCACCCGGGTAGGAGCAAGATACCGAAATGATAGGATTGTCCACGGACGGATATTCGCGAACGCCGAGGTAGCTGTACCCGATAATTCCGAAAAGCAGGATGATAAGGGTAAGCACCGTAGAAAGTACCGGGCGCCGTATACTGAGTTCAGATATATTCATAAGGCATCCGGTTTAATAAATGTTATCCAAAGTTACAGGGAGTCCTGTACGGAGTTGTAATGTTCCTGAAACTATAATCGTGTCCCCTTCCTGTAAACCTTGTAATACTTGGGTTTCGGCTTCCGTACGTATGCCGGCTTGTATTTCTACAGGCTGGGCTTTTCCCGATTTATAAAGGAATATCTTATCTTTACCCATCTCCGGAACAATCGCTTCGGATGGAACGGCAAGGGCATCCTGAATCTCGTTTTTGCTTAAACGGATGTCCGCATAACGTCCCGGCATCACATGACCGTTGGCATTGGGATAAAGGGCACGTAAAGTCAACGTATGGGTGTTTTGATCCATTCTGGATTCCCGGGCATAAACTTTAGCGTGGAAAGTCTCGAGCTTACCTTCAAGTCCGAAGTTTACTCCTGCACCAATTTTTACATCATTAGCGTAGCGTTCGGGAACGGAGAATTCTACCTTCAGCGGAGATACTTTAGTAAGTTTAGCTACGATGGTTGTAGGAGAGGCGTAAGTTCCTACACTGACTTGGCGCAAACCAATCACACCGTCGAATGGTGCACGAAGCTCGGTTTGTGCAATGTTTGCCTCTATCAGGTCTATGTCTGCATTCAGGGTTGCCAGTTCAGTTTTCACCTGTTCATAGGCTTCTTTACTGACTGCATCTCTTTCCAACAGAGCGTTTTGGCGGAATACACGGTCTTCTGCTAATTTCAGTTGGGCAACAAGACGTTGCAACTGTGCTTGCAAGGGGCGGTCGTTTACTTTAGCCAGTAATTGCCCTTTTTTTACTTGACTACCTTCCTCAAAATTAATTTCTATAATTTTGCCGGAAGTTTCGAAAGAAAGATCTACCTCTTCATCAGGCAGCAAGCTACCACTGATTTTTATTTCATCTTTCAGCAGTTGAGGTTTTATGATCTTTGCGTTTACATTCAGTATTCTCTTATTATTGCGGTTAGTACTCATAACTTTGTCTGCAGCCGCCAATTCTTTGTTCTCCTTAGGGAGTTGAGAATAAATACCCCCACCTATTAGTCCGGCACCAATAAAAATGATGATGCCCCATTTAACTTTCTTATTCATGTATCAGTATTAGTATTACGTCAGATTATGTCAGCATGAATTTGGACATTTTGAGAACAGGAAGGTTTAATATGAGAAGCGTTAAAAAAGGTGATAAAGTGATAACATAACAATGTTATTGTATGTGATTGTGATAGGAGGATAAGATGATTGACTGATAAAACGTTATCACATTGCCACTTTATCGCCCTATTACTTATTTTAATATGCTGCCCGATATTTCCCTTCTTCCTTGTCTTCCAACATATTGAGGTAAGAGCTATAGCGTGACTCGCTGATATAATGTTCTTTTACAGCTTCCCGTACGGCGCAACCCGGTTCCTGGCGGTGAGTGCAGTTGCCATAACGGCAGTCTGCAGAGAATTTGAATATCTCCGGGAAATAGTGCCCTATCTCTTCCTCTTCCATATCGAATGTGCCGAAACCTTTGATACCCGGTGTGTCGATAATATATCCGTCTCCCGGAACGGGAAACATTTCAGAGAAGGTAGTGGTGTGCATACCTTTATTATGGTAGGTGGAAATCTCACCGGTTTTTACGTCTTGTTCAGGCAATATCGCATTGATGAGGGTTGACTTTCCCACACCGGAATGTCCGGAGAAAAGTGTTACCCGGCCTTTTAATTCTTCCTGAATTTGTTCTATGCCCTCACCCGTTTTGGCCGAAACTTTGAAACAGGGATAACCGATGGTAGTATAGAGATTGATAAGTCCGTCCAGATAGTGAAGCTCATTTTCATCATAAGTATCTATTTTATTAAAGATTAGCTTAACGGGTACGCGGTATGCCTCAGCAGAAGCCAGAAAACGGTCGATAAAAGTTGTGGAGGTTTCCGGATAATTGACCGTAACAATAAGCATGCTTTGGTCAAGGTTGGCAGCAAGAATATGCGATTGTTTAGAAAGATTGGAAGCTCTTCGGATTATGTAGTTTTTCCGGTCTTCTATTTCGCTGATGAAAGCAGTTCCTTCCGGATTCAAGATAATTTGCACATAATCTCCCACAGCTACCGGATTGGTACTGCGTATGCCTTTGAGACGGAAGTTACCTTTGATTTTACACTCCACACATTTCCCCTCGTCGGTCTTTACCAAATACCAACTACCTGTATTTTTTATTACCAGTCCCTTCAATTTAGTTGAGAGTTGAGAGTTGAGAGTTGAGAGTTGAATATGTGAGTAACTCTCAACTTTCAACTCTCAACTCTCAACTGAAAATTATACGGTCATAATTTCTTTATCTTTTGCAGCCAGCATATCATCGATCTGTTTGATATACTTATCATGAATCTTTTGCAATTTTTCTTCACCACCCTTTTGTGCATCTTCTGCCAGACCGTCTTTAACGGATTTCTTCAAAGCATCGATGGCATCACGGCGAGCATTTCGCACACTTACTTTAGCAGTTTCACCTTCGCCTTTACATTGTTTGGCGAGTTGTCTACGACGTTCTTCTGTCAGCGGCGGAATACCGATACGGATAATCTCGCCGTTATTTTCGGGCATAATGCCGAGACTGGAGTCAATGATTGCTTTCTCAATTACCCGGAACATGCTTTTGTCCCACGGTTTAATAGCGATACTACGGGCATCCGGAGTATTTACGGCAGCTACATTGTTGATAGGAACCATGCTTCCGTAAGAATCCACACGGATACCGTCCAGCAAACGAACGTCTGCCTTTCCGGCGCGGATGTGAGCCAATGCTTCTTCCAGATACATAACGGCCATATCCATTTTCTCTTGCGCTTCATCTAAGATGTCTTTTACGTCTCTCATATTCTTCGGTTTTTGGAATTGTACTTTAATTGAAACTTTGCAAATATAATTATTTTCACCACAGAGCACACTGATATACAGAGTTTTTTCAGAGAAAATTAGTTGTGTACCAGTGTTCCGATCTCTTCTCCTTGCATTACTTTCTTCAGATTGCCTACTGTGTCCATGTCAAATACAATGATTGGCAGATTGTTTTCTTTACACATGCAGGTGGCAGTGAGGTCCATAACTTTCAGACCACGTTTCAGAACTTCATCGTAAGTAATCTCGTCAAATTTAGTGGCAGTAGGATCCTTCTCCGGATCAGCAGTATAGATGCCATCTACGCGTGTGCCTTTCAGCATAACGTCGGCTTCAATTTCAATGCCACGCAGAGAAGAGCCTGTGTCGGTAGTAAAGAACGGATTGCCTGTTCCGGCAGACATGATAACCACTTCGCCTGCTTCCATAGATTCGATTGCTTTCCATTTATTGTAAAACTCACCGATAGGTTCCATGCGTACGGCTGTCAGTACACGCGCCTTTACACCGGCGGCTATCAGGGCAGAGCTTAATGCCAGGCTGTTGATTACCGTAGCGAGCATTCCCATCTGATCTCCTTTCACGCGGTCGAAACCTTTGTTTGCGCCACTTAATCCGCGGAAGATATTACCACCACCAATGACGATACCTATCTGGACGCCCAACTCGTGGATTTCCTTGATTTGTGCTGCATATTCGGCAAGGCGCTTTTCGTCAATGCCATATTGTTTTTCGCCCATCAGGCTCTCACCACTGAGCTTTAACAGAACTCTTTTATACTTTGCCATTATGATATTACATTTAGTTTTTGCAAATATACGCTTTCTGTCTGTAATGATTAACTTTGGTGCAAAATTTTTCTACTTAAAACTGCCTGCATGATGCCGCGCAGAGATAAGTAGACGATGAAAGCCAGCCAAAGGGCATGATTTCCCATCCACTCGTGTAGGGAGTAATAAACGAGGAAGAAACTGGCTGAGGCGGCCAGCATTGCATAAAACATTTGCCGGGTGGCAGTGGCTCCGATAAATATTCCGTCCCATAGGAAAGCGGCGAAGCCTGCAAGTGGGATAGCCAATACCCAATAAAAGTAATTTCCGGCTTCCCGGATGACAGAAACTTCATTGGTGAGCAGCCCCAGGAATGCCTTGCCACCAAAGAAATAAAGTAATGTGAAGCCCGTAGAAAGTCCGATTCCCCAGATAAAGAGCTGGCGAACAGTACGGTGCAATGCCGGACGGTTGTCCGCACCGATATATTTACCAACCAACGCTTCACCTGAATAAGCAAAACCATCCATTATATAAGAAAAGAGAGTAAATAGCTGCATTAGCAAAGTGTTGACTGCCAATACAACTTCTCCTTGTGCTGCTCCGGCGGAGGTAAAAAACAGCGTGACAATAACCAGGCAGAGGGTTCGTAGGAAAATGTCCCGGTTCACCTGAAAGAAACGTAGCATAGCTTCTTTTTTCAATATCTCCTGCCAGGCAATACGTTCTTTCAATTTGCCATAATATCGCCTCCATAATAATAATGCCATAAAGAATCCCGCATATTGGGCTGTAAGTGTCCCCAGGGCTACCCCGGCAACTTTCATATGGAACAAATAGACAAAGCAAAGGCTTGCAGCGATGTTCACAATGTTTTGTGTAATGGCAATGTACATTGGGAAACGCGAATTCTGCATACCAATGAACCAGCCGGCAAAACCGTAAAGTCCCAGCATGGCAGGAGCTCCCCAAATACAAATTTGGAAATAGAGTGTAGCCAATTGTTCTACTTCCTCTGTAGTTTGTATAAAAGTAAATGCCAGTTTACGGATGGGATATTGTAAAGCCACCAGAATAATGGCAATGAGCAATCCTACTCCAACGGATCGTAACAAAAGTCGGGTAACTTCGCCCATATCGTGTTTGCCGTATGCTTGTGACGTCATTCCACTGGTTCCCATCCTTAAGAATCCAAAGATCCAGTAGATGATGTTGAATAGCATTCCGCCCACGGCAATAGCTCCGATATACGCTGCAGATCCCAGATGGCCTACGATTGTCACATCAATCAGTCCCAGTAGTGGAACTGTGATATTCGAAATGATCGAAGGTACAGCTATCTGAAGTATTCTTTTATTGATAATATTCGGAGTTTGAGCAATCATTTTAAAGCACTGATTTGTTCTATTTATCGACAAAGGTACTCTTTTTGCCGTAAATGGTAAAAAGGCATTTGATAATAACAATTTTTATAATACATAATGTTTTAAAAATGAGTATATTTGCGGAAACAAGAACTAGGTAATATTAATAAGCGATGAGAACCTTAACTTTACTATTTTCATTCATGGTTGCTTTCCCTTTTGTGCTCTCAGCACAATCAGCCGGGGAGTTGCTTCAAAAGGTGTCTGCTGCTTTATCTGAGGGGCAGAATGACTATGCGGTGAGTCTGTTTTGTCAGTCGGTAAAGGCTGGGGCAGATCAGACTGAGATGTTTTATTGGACTCAGGTGGAAAAAAACAGCGCTGTAGCTCCGCGTTTGGTAAATGAGTTGGCCACCTATTATAAACGTAAGCGGAATTATGATAAAGCTTATTTATTTTATAGAGAATTTCTGCAGTATCATTCAGACGATGTTCCTGCTCTTGTATCGTGTGCCGAAATGGAGATGATGCGGGGTAAAGAAAAAGATGCTGTAAAAACTTATGAGAAGGTATTGATACTTGATGCTAATAATTTGCAAGCTAATATTTTTCTGGGAAATTATTTCTATTTACAGGCAGAACGTGAAAAGAAAAAGTTGGAAGATGATTATAAGAAGATAACTTCTCCTACACGAATGCAATATGCCCGTTATCGTAATGGGCTTTCTGATGTCTATTCTAACGGCTATTCCAAGGCAAAAGATTATTTGCAGCGGGTGTTGCAGCTGTTCCCTTCGACGGAGGCAGGAAATACTTTGGAAAAGATTAAGAAGTTAGAAGTAGAAATTAAGTAAGTGTATCTTTGTAGTAAGTCTTATTGAGTGTTAACCTTGGTCAACAGGCTCATTAATGAAGGTCAACAAGCCGATCAACCAAGGTTAACAAGCCTGTTGACCAAGGTTAACATCCAATCATTCCTAAGGGTGAACGGAATGTTTCTTAAGAGTAAACAAAATAATCTCTTATGTTGAACACTCCACTGACCAGCTATTTCAGTCAAAACCACATGATGACAAAAAGTGACTTCCAAAGGATATGCGGTATGATGAAAACGACTGCAATGGGGCATATCCGCCATTTACGCGGGGAAGGAAGGCTAAAAATATTGGATTACAGACTCGTCCGATATATGCACTAAATGTAAAGTATTGTGTTGTAATAAAGGTAGTTATGACGTAAAATGTAAAAATCGGGCGTGAGAGTAGGTCACTTACTCTCACGCCCGATTTTTACTCTCACTCACACTTAATAGTCTAATTATCATCAATCTATTTTAAAAGTGAGGGTAGTGAGGGTAAATTGATACTAACTTTTAGTTGTGCCCCTTGAGTCCTTGAACTTTAAAGAATATATTGTACTTCCTTAAACAAGTATCCACGTTCCTTTCCTGTCTGGTCTTCAAGAATAAATCGCCCATCCGGTTCTACGCGTAGCAAGTGGGCAATGAATTCGCCGTCCGCATCTGCATAGCGATGAAAGCCATTCCGACGAAATAGGGAATGAGCATAACGGGTGTTGATTAAGTCTGCTGTTTTACCTGAACAGTCTGTTTGCAAAAGGGTATAGTACTCTTTTATTCGTTTCATAATATTGGCAAGTATCAGATATCGGTCATGATCTTCTCCTGTAATCTGTTTTAGAGATACCGGATTAGGGGCATTGCTTCGGAAAACTTCCTGATTGATATTCACTCCGATACCCGAAATGCTGCGTCCGATATGATGTCCTGAAAGGTCATTCTCTATCAGTATGCCGCAAATCTTCTTCTCGTTCCAATAAATGTCATTCGGCCATTTAATGGAAAAACCTTCAGCCCATTCATCCAATTCTTCTTTGATGGAGAGTGAGATGAGTTGGGAAAGAATGAATTGTTGACGCGCTTCAATGAATGTAGGGTAAAGTACGAAGCTGAATGTAATGTTTTTACAATCTTCCGATTCCCAACTGTTGCCACGTTGTCCTTTACCGGCAGTCTGGCGTTCGGTAATCACCGTCATAAATTCCGGAATATCGGTTCCTTGTTCATCGCAAAGTTGCGTTAAGTGCCGATTGGTGGAGTCTGTTTCCATTAATACGAGGAGGGGAACAGGAAATTTCGCAGAGGGAAGATGCACGTTGGGCTCTTTATTCATGTTAGGGTAAGGCTTCATATTCGGCACGCATTTTCTTGGTGAACTTCTTTAAGACTTCCTCATAAGCATGGTCAATGAGACTCTTTATCAACTTATCGTCTGCATCGCCATTGAGAAAAACCTGATTCCAGTATTTCTTATTAAAATGATAGGCGCCTTCGATGGCTGAGTAACGTTCGCGCAACTCTATGGCATACTCAGGGTCACACTTCATGCAAATTTTGTTGGAGGACTCCAGATCAATCAGTACGAACATTTTATCCATAACTTTCATTACAAGTGAATACTCATCGAATGGAAGGCATTCTGTGACTGCTTTCTTGGCTAAGCAGTATTCGCGGGCAGTTTCTATATCCATAATAACTTCCAGATATTTTTAATTGTTATTAATCTCCCAGTAACCGGTTCTTGCAGAACCTTTGCGTAATAATTTTCCGGATTGTTTAAGTTTTGCGATGATACGTTCACACTGGCGTGTGCTAATTCCTAAGGTTTCAGCTATTTCCTTAGTTGTGATATTCGGATTATGTAAGATCAATTGTATGATTTTCAATTCATTATAGCTGATATTGTTATCAATATTGCCGACATCACCGACATCACCGACATTATCGCCGACATTTGTAGGAAGTTCACCTTTGAATTCCAGACGTCGTCCTTCCAGTTGGGCTATGAGTTCGTTTATATTCATTTTACTGCAATTTATAATTCAGAACATTGGCGGATAAAATGCATCCTTAATATGTTCTATTTCAAATGCTCCAGCTTCGCCGACCGCGGTGATAATATCAAAACGAACAGGAATGTCTATACTGAAATGCTTGATATATGCATCGGCAGCCACTACAATGTGGCGTATTTTCTGCCAATTAACGGCATCTTGCGGTTCGATGTATTCCGTATTGCTTCGTGTCTTCACTTCCACTACAATCAGCAATTCATCTTTGACTGCCACAATGTCCAGTTCCAGATGGTTTTTGCGCCAATTACGGTGGCGAATGACATATCCATTGCGTTCCAGATGCGCTACTGCGGCGTCTTCTCCATCTTTTCCAAGGGTATTGTGTGCTGCCATACCTGTATTTATCCCTATTTTAGCTGTTTCTATGCAAAAATACGTTTTTTCTGCTTTGTATTTACAGAAGTAAAACTAATTTTGCAGTAAATATGAGAAAGAGAGATAAAACGTGTGCGAAAGCAACACCCGAAGAGCCGAAACGTGAACAGCGCATCGTATGTCTGATGAGCGAGGAAGAGCTGCGGATTGTAGACCGTTATCTGGAGAAGTACAAGATAACGAATAAATCACGCTGGCTTCGGGAGACTATTCTCATGTTTATCCATAAAAATATGGAAGAAGATTATCCGACTCTTTTTGGAGAACATGATATGCGGAGATAAGTTATAAATTAAAAATTATAAATTAAAGGTAAAAAGGGTGGTGGACGATAACTTTTATATGAAGCAAGCACTTGCAGAAGCACGTAAGGCGGCAGAAAGAGGAGAGGTGCCTGTTGGTGCGATTGTTGTTTGCAAAGAGCGTATTATAGCACGTGCCCATAACCTGACAGAAACATTGACAGACGTGACAGCCCATGCTGAAATGCAAGCAATTACTGCTGCTGCTTCTACTCTTGGCGGAAAATATCTGAGTGAATGTACTCTTTATGTTACGGTTGAACCTTGTGTCATGTGTGCTGGTGCAATAGCTTGGGCGCAGATGGGGCGGCTTGTATTTGGTGCTGAAGATGAAAAGCGTGGATATCAGCGTTATGCACCACAGGCATTACATCCGAAAACGGTGGTTGTGAAAGGGATTCTTGCTGATGATTGTGCTGCCTTGATGAAAGATTTCTTTGCTGCAAAACGGCGTTGAAGTCTGAAAAATTAAATTATGCCTTCATTCACTATTATTATCTCCATTTTACACGATGACAAATCGTCAAAAAGAATATGAAATCGTCAAAATACTTTTGAAATAGCGATGGTAAGTTGCTGCTGTTTAGATGATTGTCTTTTTCTTTTAGAAATACCATTTTTAGAAATCATATTCTGCTTTTTCTGTATACTTTTGCCCTCACCAAGTTCACTTACATCTGTAGCTATATGGACGGATTGTAAGGAGAGGTAATCAAAGGTAGACTGGTTAGGCAGTAAAATAATGAAAGTTTGAGTTAATCCTGGCAGAGGACTTCTTTGCCGGGATTCTCTTTTTATATTCCTTTTTTAATTTATACTACGTATTTTATCCGTATATTTGGAGATTCAACAGATACTTAAATACATTATATAATGGAATATCATCGCATATCTTTTATACACGACGACACGGAGTATTCATTTATTAAAGCTATGAATGAAAGATTGACGGGACATGCCTTGGTGTCAGCCTGCCGGATGGAGGTTCAAATTTATATGAAAGAGCATAATTTGAAAGGTAAATACATCCTTACCGGCATGGCTAAAGTCTGATTATTCTTTAATTTCTTCAAAATCAACATACTCTCCTTCATCTTTAGAAAAGAGTTTTTTGTGTTTTCTATGAATATCATTTCCTTCCGAAGTGGTTCCTTCGTCTGTTTGTGAAGAAGAGTTTTGTTGTTGACCGCCTGAGTAAGAATAACCCTGGCCAGATTGATAACTGCCGGAGGAAGAACGACGCTTTCCTCCCAGCCCGAAAATAGTCCGGAGAACGGTGCCGATGATACTGAGTCCGATGACCAGAATAACGACTATGATGACAAATAGAAATCCTAAGATATGAAACATGGGCTAATCGTTTTATATATTGTTCGTCTTACGAACGATAGTACAACAACTGTGCCAAAAGATTGTTTAGAGTTTCTTTCTAACAAACCAGCATAGAATGATGTACCAGCCTATGACAGCAGCAAGTCCTACGAAAATAAGTAGAGGAATACTGACTATCAAAAATAAATAACGGATTTTATTTTCTTCCCAAGATAGGTTCTTTAATTTGAAAGCAAACATTGGAAATTCGGAAACCAACAGCAGGGAGAATAGTACGATACAGATTAGTAATCCATACAGAACTACCCCACCCTGTATCAGCCAGTCGTGGTATTGCGCAGCGGCTGCTGCCCAAAACAATGTGTTGGCTGGAGTATTTAGTCCGATGAATGAACTGGTTTGGCGTTCATCAATATTGAATTTTGCCAGACGCAGTGCTGAAAATATGGCAATGAGAAAAGCAAAATAGGGAACATATTCCTGAAAGCTGCTCATCCAATCGGGATAAGTCGTCTCACGCAATAAGGAGAATACGATAACTGAAGGTACTAATCCGAAACTGATATCGTCTGCCAGGGAGTCCAATTCTTTTCCAATGGGAGAAGGGGCATGCAATACCCGCGCCGACATTCCATCGAGGAAGTCGAACACAGCACTGATAATGATGAAAGTCAGAGCCCAGTCATACTTGAACTCAAATGCCATAACACATGCAATACAGCCGGAGAACAGATTCAGGCATGTCAGTGTATTGGGGATATGGCGAGTAATACGGTTAGCCATTGTTTAGTTATTTTAGTTTGGCTATCACGGTCTGGTTTCCTGTGGTGGTTTGCCCCATTTTCACGAACACTTCTGTGCCCAACGGGAGATAAACATCTACACGAGACCCGAACTTGATAAAGCCCATGTGTTCATCGATATAACAGTCTTCACCGGGTTCGGCATAAGTGACGATACGTCGTGCCATAGCTCCGGCAATCTGACGAGCCATTACTTCTACACCTTCGGGAGTTTCAATCACCACTGTAGAACGTTCGTTGTCGGTACTGGCTTTCGGCAGCCAGGCTTTCATGAACTTACCATTATGGTGTGCCACCTTCTTTACGGTTCCGTCTACCGGATACCAGTTGGCATGTACATTGATGACACTCATAAAAATAGAAATCATAAGACGGCGGTCGTGGAAGTATTCGTTTTCATCCACTTCTTCTATGACTACTATTTTGCCATCGGCAGGTGCCACCACAATCTTTTCGGTGTCTTCCTGGCCAAATAGGCGGATAGGGCATCGGAAGAAATTCACCAGCATTCCATACAGGACGATACTGACCACAGCTGCGATATAGAACGGTAATTTGCATTCCAGTCCAAAATAGAGGACTGAATTGACAACCAATAGCAATAGTAAGCTACCGGCCAGTGTATGTGTCCCTTCGCGGTGAATTCGTATCTTTTTTAGCTTTTTTAGTCGACTCATCTAAGTTGTTTTATTCTCTTGAATACAAATTATCGGCAAAAATAGGCTTATTTTGAAAATCTAACAAGCATTTGGAGGGAGAAATGCATCTGTTGATAACTTTTAGGGAAATATTTTTGTTAGGTCTTATATAGGTTGTACTTTTATGCTCTTAATTGAAAGGAGATATTTATGCAGGATTTTGTTCATTTGCACGTTCATACCCAGTATTCCTTACTCGATGGTCAGGCCAGCGTAAGTGCGTTGGTGGACAAGGCTATGAAGGATGGAATGAAGGGAATAGCCGTGACTGACCACGGTAATATGTTCGGCATTAAGGAATTCACTAACTACGTTAACAAAAAGAATAGCGGGCCGAAGGGTGAGATCAAAGATCTTAAGAAACGGATGGCCGGTATTGAAAGCGGCGAGATTGCTTGCGATGATAAGGAAGCGGAACTTGCTGACTGTCGTGCGAAGATTGCGGAAGCTGAAAATAGGCTGTTCAAACCAATCATTGGTTGTGAGATGTATGTGGCTCGCCGTACTATGGATAAAAAAGAAGGTAAGCCCGACCAAAGCGGTTGGCACTTAATTGTATTGGCGAAAAACGAGAAAGGCTATCATAATCTGATTAAGCTGGTATCCAGGGCTTGGACCAAAGGTTACTATATGCGTCCGCGTACCGACCGTAACGAATTGGAGAAGTATCATGAAGGTTTGATTGTATGTTCGGCTTGTATTGGTGGTGAAGTGCCTAAGAAGATTATCAATGACCAGCTGGAAGATGCGGAGGAAGCTATACGCTGGTATAAAAATCTTTTCGGTGAAGATTATTATCTGGAATTACAACGGCATCGGGCTACTATACCGCGTGCCAACCATGAAGCTTATCCGTTGCAGCAAAAGGCAAATGCCAAATTAATAGAGTTTGCAAAAAAATATAATATTAAGCTCATTTGTTCCAATGACGTTCACTTTGTGAATGAAGAACATGCTGAGGCACATGATCGGCTGATTTGTTTGAGTACCGGTAAAGATCTGGATGATCCGAATCGTATGCTTTATACCAAGCAGGAGTGGATGAAGACGAAGGTAGAGATGAATGAACTCTTTGCAGATGTTCCTGAGGCTTTGTCCAATACCCTTGAAATTCTGGATAAAGTAGAATACTATTCCATTGACCATGCACCTATTATGCCTACTTTTGCTATTCCCGAAGACTTTGGAACAGAAGAAGGCTATCGGCAGAAATATACTGAGAAGGATTTATTTGATGAATTCACCCAGGATGAAAATGGTAATGTAGTGCTGGATGAGGATGCTGCCAAAGCTAAAATCAAGCGTTTAGGCGGATATGAAAAGTTATATCGTATCAAACTGGAAGCGGATTATCTCGCCAAATTGACTTTTGACGGTGCTAAGATATTTTATGGAGATCCCCTGTCTGATGAGGTGATGGAACGGTTGAAGTTTGAGCTTTACATCATGAAGACAATGGGTTTTCCGGGATACTTCCTCATTGTACAGGACTTTATTGCTGCCGGGCGTAATATGGGAGTTTCGATAGGTCCGGGGCGTGGATCGGCAGCCGGTTCAGCGGTAGCATATTGTTTGCAGATTACGAAAATCGACCCCATTAAATATGACTTGCTGTTTGAGCGTTTTCTGAATCCCGACCGTATATCGTTGCCTGATATTGATATCGACTTTGATGATGATGGACGTGGAGAAGTACTTCGTTGGGTGACGCAAAAGTATGGTCAGGAAAAAGTGGCGCATATCATTACTTATGGTACAATGGCTACCAAACTTGCTATTAAAGACGTTGCCCGTGTGCAGAAACTTCCTCTTTCTGAGTCTGACCGTCTGGCTAAATTGGTTCCTGATAAAATACCCGATAAGAAGTTGAATCTGCGGAATGCCATTGATTATGTTCCTGAACTGCAAGCAGCAGAGGCTTCTCCCGATCCTTTGGTGCGCGATACGCTGAAATATGCCAAGATGCTGGAAGGCAATGTGCGTGGTACCGGTGTGCATGCCTGTGGTACGATTATCTGCCGTGATGATATTACTGACTGGGTACCTGTAAGTACTGCCGATGATAAGGAAACGGGTGAGAAGATGCTTGTTACCCAATATGAAGGTTCGGTCATTGAAGATACGGGTTTGATCAAGATGGACTTCTTGGGATTGAAAACATTATCAATCATCAAGGAGGCCGTGGAAAATGTGCGTTTGCATCGTGGACTGGTATTAAATATAGATAAGGTGCCTATTGACGAGCCTGCTACTTATAAATTATATAGTGACGGGCGTACTATCGGTACATTCCAGTTTGAATCTGCCGGTATGCAGAAATATTTGCGTGAGTTGCAGCCATCTACTTTCGAAGACTTGATTGCAATGAATGCCCTCTATCGTCCGGGGCCTATGGATTATATTCCGGACTTTATCGACCGTAAACATGGACGGAAGCCGATTGAGTACGATATTCCTGTCATGGAGAAGTATCTGAAGGATACATATGGTATTACGGTGTATCAGGAACAGGTGATGCTTTTGTCACGTTTGCTGGCAGACTTTACCCGTGGTGAGTCTGATGCTCTGCGTAAAGCGATGGGTAAGAAGCTGCGTGACAAACTGGATCATATGAAACCTAAATTTGTCGAGGGCGGACGTAAGAATGGGCATGATCCGAAGGTGCTTGAAAAAATTTGGGGAGACTGGGAGAAGTTTGCATCCTATGCCTTCAATAAATCTCATGCCACTTGCTATTCATGGGTAGCTTATCAGACCGCGTATCTGAAAGCGAACTATCCGGCAGAGTATATGGCAGCTGTGATGAGCCGAAGTTTGTCGAACATTACTGACATCACCAAATTGATGGATGAATGTAAATCGATGGGCATCAAAGTTCTTGGTCCGGATGTGAATGAGAGTAATCTGAAGTTTACTGTTAACCCGGAAGGAAATATCCGTTTCGGTCTTGGTGCAGTGAAGGGAGTAGGCGAAGGCGCTGTACTGAATATCATGGAAGAACGTGAGAAGAATGGTCCTTTTAAAGGTATATTCGATTTTGTGCAGCGTGTCAATCTGACAGCTTGTAATAAGAAGAATCTGGAATGTCTTGCTTTGGCAGGTGGTTTTGATGAGTTCCCGGAGTTAAGACGTGAACAATACTTTGCTGTGAATTCCAAAAATGAGGTTTTTCTGGAAACTTTGGTACGTTATGGTAACCGTTATCAGGCAGACCAGGCAGCGGCTGCCAACTCGTTGTTCGGTGGAGATAATGTAGTGGACATTGCCACTCCCGAAATACCTGAAGCTGAACGCTGGAGTGATCTGGACCGCTTGAACAAGGAACGTGACCTGGTAGGTATTTATCTATCTGCCCATCCACTGGATGAATATTCCGTAGTATTGCAGCACGTATGTAATACGCGTATGGCTGAACTGGAGGATAAAACGGCACTTGCCGGACGAGAGATAACGATGGGAGGTATTGTGACTTCTGTGCGTCGGGGAATCAGTAAAAATGGTAATCCTTATGGCATTGCGAAGATTGAAGACTATTCCGGTTCGGCTGAACTTCCGTTCTTTGGTAATGACTGGGTGACCTATCAGGGATATTTGGGCGAACGTACCTTCCTTTTCATTAAGGCTCGTTGCCAACCTAAACAGTGGAAACAAGATGAGTTGGAAGTTAAGATTACTTCTATGGAATTGCTTCCGGATGTGAAAGAGAAACTGATTTCTAAAATTACTATCCTGATACCGCTTTCTGTGTTGAACCAGGCCTTGGTTACGGAGCTTGCTGCACTAATGAAAGGGAATCCGGGTACAACGGAACTCTATTTTAAAGTGAGTGATCCTGATAGTAAAACGGTAGTGGACATGATTTCCCGACCTGTGAAACTTTCGGTAGGACGTGAGTTAATCTCTTATTTAAATGACCGTCCCGAACTGGAATTCCGGATAAATTAGTTATCTTTGCTTCCGTAAATAATTTGACAGTAATCATTAAACATTAAATAATTAATCATTAACGCAATGGCTTTAGAAATTACAGACAGCAACTATAAGGAAATCCTTGCAGAAGGTAAACCTGTAGTGATTGACTTTTGGGCCCCGTGGTGTGGTCCTTGTAAAATGGTAGGTCCTATCATAGAAGAATTGGCAGAAGTGTATGAAGGACAGGTTCTCATCGGTAAGTGTGATGTAGATGAGAATGGTGATGTGGCTGCTGAATATGGTATCCGTAATATTCCTACCGTATTGTTCTTTAAAAACGGTGAGTTGGTTGACAAGCAGGTCGGTTCTGCCGGAAAATCAGCTTTTGATGACAAGATAAAAAAGATGCTTTTATAGGAGCATAATATAATAAGGTATTAACCCTTAAAAAACTAACTGTTATGGGACTGGAAGACGATTTCTTAAAGGATGATCTCGATGACGAAAAAACCATCGAATACATCAAGAATTATTTGCCGCAGGAGTTAAAGGAGAAATACTCCGAAGATGAACTCTATTATTTCCTCGATTTGATTGACGAGTATTATTCTGAAAGCGGCATCCTGGATGCAAAGCCGGATGAAGATGGATGCATCGAAGTCGACCTGGGGCAAATCGTAGATTACATCATCAAAGAAGCCCACAAAGATGAGATGGGTGAGTATGATCCGGAAGAAATCCTGTTTGTAGTTCAAGGAGAACTGGAATATACGGAGTCATTGGATGATGATGAAGAATAAGAAGTTTCAGTTAAGTAAAAGAGAAGTCCGGACAGCTTGTTCGGACTTTTTTTGTGGAATAATTCCACACTTGTAGAGTGAATTCCCCACTCTCATAATCCTTTGTTAAAACTTTAATGGTTTGACTATGAATAATAAAGGTATAGCCATCGAACTTTGGCACGCCAGTTGTGTTTTTTATTTATAGGGTTTTTAACATTAACATAAACAGAGAGCTTATGAAACCGTTTTTTAAGAAGAGAGAATTCAGAATAACGAAAAAGCAGGCAGTGATTGCCGCAATTGGTATAGTACTGTTAGTAGCGATTTACTGGTTTATTACTCATCGTCCGGCACCTGCACCGGATCTTCCGGTAGTAGCTGTGGAACCGGTGACACAAGATGATGTCGAAATCTATGGTGAATACGTGGGACGTGTTCGCGCTCAACAGTTTGTGGAAGTGCGTGCCCGCGTAGAAGGGTATCTGGAAAATATGCTTTTCGAAGAAGGTACTTATGTGACGAAGAATCAAGTATTGTTTGTTATTAATCAGGATCAGTATCGCGCTAAAGCGGATAAGGCTCGTGCACAGTTGAAAAAAGATGAAGCACAAGCACGCAAAGCACAACGTGACCTGGAGCGCATTCGCCCCTTGTATGAACAAAATGCTGCCAGTCAATTAGATTTGGATAACGCGGTGGCAGCTTATGAAACGGCAGTGGCCAGTGTTGCTATGAGTCAGGCCGATCTTGACCAGGCAGAACTGGAACTTGGATATACAGTGGTTCGCTCTCCGCTGGCCGGACACATCAGTGAACGGTATGTAGACCTTGGTACATTGGTCGGTACGGGCGGCAAGTCATTGCTTGCCAATATCGTGAAAAGCGATACGGTACTGGTAGATTTCAGTATGACAGCATTAGACTATCTGAAAACCAAGGAACGTAACGTGAATCTGGGACAGAAAGATTCTACCCGTTCCTGGCAGCCGAATATTTCTATTACACTTGCCGATAATACAGTTTATCCTTTCAAAGGCTTGGTCGACTTTGCCGAACCGCAGGTTGATCCACGTACCGGTACTTTCTCTGTTCGTGCCGAAATGCCTAATCCGAAACACGTATTGCTTCCGGGCCAGTTTACTAAAGTGAAGCTATTGCTGGATGTGCGGGAGAATGCAACAGTGGTTCCCCTGAAGTCTGTTATTATAGAAAAAGGTGGTGCCTATGTATTTGTTATGCGTCGTGATTCTACTGTAGAACGTCGTTTTATAGAGTTAGGACCGGAGTTCCAGAATCAAGTAGTGGTGGAGAGAGGTTTGGTGCCGGGTGAAACAATAGTGGTAGAAGGATACCATAAATTGAGCCCGGGTATGAAAGTTAAAGTTAACAATGCCCTGTTGAAGAAAGAAGAAGAGGGAGGGGAGAGCATATGAAAGTAAGTTTCTTTATAGACAGACCGGTCTTTTCGGCTGTCATCTCTATACTGATTGTCATTGTGGGTATCATCGGACTGACGATGCTTCCCATTGACCAATATCCGCAGATTACGCCGCCGGTGGTGAAGATTAGTGCTTCGTATCCCGGTGCCAGCGCACTGACGGTATCCCAAGCGGTAGCTACACCTATTGAGCAAGAGCTGAACGGAACGCCGGGAATGCTCTACATGGAGTCCAATAGCTCAAACTCCGGTGGTTTCTCAGCTACAGTTACATTTGATATTTCTGCTGATCCTGACTTGGCAGCGGTTGAAATACAGAACCGCTTGAAGCTGGCGGAATCCCGTCTTCCGGCAGAGGTGGTACAAAACGGTATATCCGTAGAAAAACAGGCAGCCAGCCAGTTAATGACTATCTGTCTGAGGTCTTCTGATCCGAAGTTTGATGAAATTTATCTGAGTAACTTTGCTACATTGAATGTACTCGATTTACTTCGCCGTATTCCTGGTGTAGGTCGTGTGTCAAATATTGGTAGCCGTTACTATGCTATGCAGATTTGGGTGCAACCGGATAAGTTGGCAAACTTTGGACTGACCGTAGCCGATTTGCAGAATGCTCTGAAAGATCAGAATCGTGAATCTGCAGCTGGTGTATTGGGACAACAACCTGTGACAGGATTGGATATTACCATTCCTATTACAACGCAGGGACGTCTCTCTACGGTAGGACAGTTTGAGGAAATCGTAATTCGCGCTAATGCGGATGGTTCCATTATCCGTTTGCGTGACGTGGCACGTATCTCATTGGAGGCTTCTTCGTACAATACGGAGAGTAGCATCAATGGTGAAAATGCGGCTGTGTTAGGTATCTATATGCTTCCGGGCGCCAATGCTATGGAAGTGGCGGAGAATGTGAAAAAGGCAATGGATGAAATCAGCAATAACTTTCCTGACGGATTGAGTTACGAGATTCCATTTGATATGACTACTTACATTTCAGAGTCTATCCACGAAGTATACAAGACTTTGTTTGAAGCATTGATACTGGTAATTATCGTAGTATTCTTATCATTGCAAAGCTGGCGTGCTACCCTTATTCCGATTGTAGCAGTACCTATCTCTCTGATTGGTACGTTTGGTTTCATGCTGATATTCGGTTTCTCTCTCAATATACTTACCTTACTTGGATTAGTACTTGCCATTGGTATTGTGGTGGATGATGCCATTGTGGTGGTAGAGAATGTGGAGCGCATCATGCATGAAGAGAAACTGCCACCTTACGAGGCTACAAAGAAAGCGATGGAAGGATTGACGGGAGCGATTATTGCTACGTCTCTGGTATTGGCAGCTGTGTTTGTGCCGGTTAGTTTCCTCGGTGGTATCACAGGGCAGCTTTATCGTCAGTTTACGGTGACAATTGTGGTTTCTGTATTGCTTTCTACAGTTGTTGCGCTGACTCTGAGTCCGGTGATGTGTTCATTGATATTGAAACCGGAATCTCATAAACGGAAGAATATTGTATTCCGCTATATCAACTACGCACTGAATACGGGCAACCGTAAGTATGTTCGCCAGATTTCACGTGTGATAGGTAATCCCCGCAGGGTGTTGAGTGCATTTGGTGTGATACTGGTAGCTATTTTGTTGATAAACCGCCTGATACCGACCAGTTTCTTGCCTGTAGAAGATCAAGGATACTTTAAAGTGGAATTGGAATTGCCTGAAGGTGCGACACTGGAGCGTACGCGAATCGTATCGGAACGTGCTGTAGAATATCTGATGCTGAATCCGGCTGTAGAGTATGTTCAGAGCGTAGTAGGTAGTAGCCCCCGTGTGGGTAGCAGCCAGGCACGCAGTGAATTGACTGTTATTCTGAAACCGTGGGGTGCACGTGACGGACAGACTATCGATGAGGTAATGGCTCAGGTGAAAAAGGATTTGCAGGAGTATCCCGAGTGTAAGGTATATCTTTCCACACCGCCGGTTATCCCGGGACTGGGAAGTTCGGGTGGTTTCGAAATGCAACTCGAAGCACGTGGAGACGCTACTTTTGATAACTTGGTACAAGCGACAGACACGTTGATGTATTACGCTTCACAACGCAAGGAATTATCCGGGTTATCATCATCTTTGCAGGCAGATATTCCGCAGCTCTATTTCGATGTAGACCGTGATAAGGTGAAACTGGCAGGTGTGCCGCTGGCAGATGTGTTTTCAACCATGAAAGCTTATACCGGTTCGGTATATGTAAACGACTTCAATATGTTTAACCGTATCTATCGTGTATATATCCAGGCAGAAGCACCTTATAGGGAACATAAGGAAAATATCAACCTGTTCTTTGTACGTGGGGCGGATAATGTGATGATACCGCTAACTTCCCTCGGAACTACCTCATATACCACGGGCCCGGGTAGCATCAAGCGTTTCAATATGTTCAACAGTGCTGTGATCCGTGGTGGAGCAGCCGACGGCTATAGTTCCGGTCAGGCAATGGAGATTATTGAGCAGATTGCCCGTGAGCATTTGCCGGAGAACATAGGTGTGGAATGGAGTGGACTTTCATATCAGGAGAAGCAGGCCGGCGGACAGACGGCAATGGTGTTGGCACTGGTATTCCTGTTTGTATTCCTCTTCCTGGCTGCCCTTTACGAGAGTTGGACAGTGCCGATTGCGGTATTACTTTCATTGCCGATTGCCGCATTGGGAGCTTATCTCGGAGTATGGGCTTGCGGCTTGGAGAATGATGTCTATTTCCAGATCGGGCTGGTTATGTTAGTCGGACTGGCGGCAAAGAATGCAATCTTGATTGTAGAATTTGCTAAGGAACAGGTAGATCGTGGTGCGAATGTAGTTAAAGCAGCCTTGCATGCATCACAGTTGCGTTTCCGTCCTATCTTGATGACATCTTTGGCATTTATCCTCGGTATGCTGCCGATGGTGATTGCCAGTGGACCGGGTTCGGCAAGCCGTCAGGCTATTGGTACTGGTGTATTCTTCGGAATGATTTTGGCTGTAACGGTAGGTATTCTTTTAGTCCCGTTCTTCTTCGTACTGATTTATAAGGCGAAGGCAAAAGCGAAAAGCGCGAATATTAAGAAAGTTACGAAGCGATTTAAACGATAAGTTATGAAAAGAAAATATACAATATATGGTATGATGGCGCTGGTGGTACTGGCGTTTAGTTCCTGCCAGTTGGGTAAACACTATGCACGTCCGGAGTTGAATTTGCCGCAGCAACTTGACTCTACAGAACAGGACACACTTTCTATTGCCGACCGGCAATGGTGGGAACTCTATACTGATACCACGCTGCAAGCACTTATTGAGCGTACTCTTGAATATAATAAAGATATGAAAATTGCTGCTGCACGGGTAAAGGAGTTGGCCGCAATGAAACGCATTGACTTTGCTAATCTTTTTCCACAAGTCAGTGGAAAGCTGTATGCAGATAAGGAGGCGGAGAACTATGGCGGAGATAATTACGATTCGGACCGGAGTTATGAAGCCAAAGCAATAGTCTCATGGGAAGTGGACCTTTGGGGAAACCTGCGTTGGGCAAAAGATAAGAGTATGGCAGATTTCCTGGGTTCGATAGAAGCACAACGGGCACTGAAAATGAGTCTGGTGGCAGAAGTGGCTCAGGCGTATTTTGAATTGGTAGCCTTGGATAATGAATTGGCTATTGTGCGGCAGACACTGAATGCCCGTAAAGAGGGAGTTCGTTTGGCAAAGCTTCGTTTTGAAGGCGGACTGACTTCGGAGACTTCTTATCAACAGGCACAGGTGGAATTGGCACGTACTGCGACCTTGGTACCGGATCTGGAGCGAAAGATTTCCATAAAAGAGAATGATATAGCATTTCTGGCTGGTGATTATCCGCAGAAGATTGCACGCTCAGTATTGCCTGAAGAAGTGAAATTACCGGAAAGCCTTCCTGTTGGACTTCCTTCCACATTATTGGAGCGTCGTCCGGACGTACGTCAGGCGGAACAAAAGTTGATTGCAGCCAATGCATCAGTGGGGCTTGCATATACCAATATGTTTCCTCGTTTGGCTTTGACAGCGCATTATGGTTTGGAGAGTGCTGAGTTCTCGGATTTCCTGAAATCACCATACCATTTTTTGAGTGGATCATTACTGACCCCCTTGTTTGCTATGGGAAAGAACCGCGCAATGTTAAAAGCAAAGAAAGCAGCTTATGAACAAGAGGTGTATTCTTATGAGAAATCAGTATTGACAGCATTTAAGGATGCGCGGAATGCCATTGTGGATTTCAGTAAAATCAAAGAGATTTATGAATCGCGTCTACAACTGGAACAAGCGGCACGAAGTAATGTAGAGTTGGCTCAGTTACAGTATATTAACGGAGTGATCGGATATTTGGATGTGCTGGATGCACAACGTGGATATTTTGATGCACAGATAGGTTTAAGCAATGCGATACGGGATAAGCAGATAACGTTGGTGCGGTTATATAAAGCACTTGGCGGAGGATGGCAATAGAGGCTTAACCTGTTTTTATTTTTTAGGCGCGGATTACGTGTAATCCGCGCCTAAAAGTTATACCGGCGGTGTATTCAGAAAGAAGAACACCGACATTCCGATAAGAATAACTCCCAGTACACCATAGAATAACCGGGCACGTTTTCTTCCCACACTTTTTACAGCGAATTGTGTATTGCGGGCAGTGAAGAACCACTCCCAGTCCAATATTGCTGCCAGTAATGAAATAATGCCGGCTACTGCAAAGATGCCTTGTACGATGTATTGACTCATAAGATATTAACCTAAGTTTTCCATTGTCAACTTGCGTGAACCATCTTCCAGTTCTTCGATGGTTACTTTCACTGTATTGCCTGGCAACAGTTCTTCTACCAACTCCGGCCATTCAATGAAACAGAGTGCCCCACTGTAGAAATAATCCTCATAACCCATATCATATACTTCTTCCAGCTTCTTGATACGATAGAAGTCGAAATGGTAAATGAGTTCTCCCGCTATGTCCGAACGATACTCGTTGATAACGGCAAAGGTGGGTGATGTAACGACATCTTCAACACCCAGTTCCTGGCAAAGTGCTTTGACGAAAGTCGTTTTACCGGCTCCCATCTTTCCATAGAGAGCAAAAACAGTGTTGTCGCCCATAGCAGCGATAAACTCGCGGGCGGCTTCATGGATATGGTCCAGAGATTGAATTTTAATTTCCATATTAGATTGAATTTACAATTTACTTTCAGCTTCGTCCGCTCAGTGTGATAAGCGGGATTATCATTTCCTCCATCGAAATACCTCCGTGCTGGAAGGTATCGGTGTAGTAACTGACATAATGGTTGTAATTATTGGGGTAGGCAAAGAAATCGCGTCCTGTGGCAAAGATATAGCGCGTACTCACATTGGGTGAGGGAAGGTGTATCTCGGTCGGTCGGGTGATTTCAAATACCTGTTTGGGGTTGTATGCCATATTGCGTGATAGCTTGTAGCGTAGATTGGCATTGATTTCCTTACTGTTGCTCTGTACTTTTACAGGGTTATCTACGCGGATACTGCCGTGGTCGGTCGTGATAATGACACGATATTGACGGGATGCAAGTGCTTTCAGAAGATCGCTCAAGGGTGAATGGCGGAACCATGAAAGGGTAATGCTGCGATAGGCAGCTTCAGTAGAAGCGAGTTCACGTATCATTTTACTCTCTGTACGGCTATGGCTCAACATATCGATGAAATTGAACACGGCAACGTTCAGATCATTCTGTGCTAGGGCAGGGAGTTGTGCCAGTAAACGTTCTGCACCGGCTGCATCATTGATTTTATGATAAGAGAATGTATCGTTGCGGCGATAACGCTCAATGATTGTACGTATCAGTGGAGCCTCGTTCAGGTTTTTGTTTTCTTCTTCGTCTTCATCTACCCACAGTTCCGGAAACAATTTAGCTATTTGGTCAGGCATCAGACCGGAAAAAATAGCGTTACGGGCATATTGTGTGGCAGTGGGCAGAATGCTGAAATAGAGTTGCTCGTCTATATTGAACAGACCGGATAATTCGTCGGCAAGTACGCGCCACTGGTCGTAACGGAAATTATCGAGCACGATGAAGAAAACCTTCTCGCCTTTGTCCAATGCCGGGAAAAGAATACGCTTGAAAAGATCCGGACTCATCAGAGGACGATCGGCAGGTGCATCTTTAGCTGATACCCAATCTGCATAGTTCCTTTTAATGAATTTCGCAAAAGCACTGTTGGCCTCTGTTTTCTGCATGGCAAGCATTTCGCTCATGGGGCTGTCTGTAGCTTCCAATTCCAGTTCCCAATAAACAAGGCGGCGATATAACTCCATCCAGTCGGCTGCCGTTAGTGAGTCATTAATCTGCATGCCTATCTTACCAAAGCTCTGCTGATAACCGGTTTGTGCGGCTTCGCTGACAATATCCCGGCGGTGCAGGTTCTTCTTTAGCGATAATAATATTTGATTGGGATTGACGGGCTTGATCAGGTAATCTGCAATTTTCTGGCCGATAGCCATGTCCATGATATTTTCCTCTTCACTCTTGGTGATCATGACCACGGGGACGGTGGGGCAGATATCTTTTATCAAAGCCAGTGTTTGCAGGCCGCTCAGCCCAGGCATGTTTTCATCCAGAAAGATCAGGTCATAGGTTGTAGCACGGCAACGGTCCAGTGCATCCTGTCCGTTGGTTACGGTGTCTACTTCGTAACCTTTGCCTTCCAGAAACAGGATGTGCGGTCGCAGCAAGCTGATCTCATCGTCTACCCAAAGGAGTTTATCTTTCTTCATAACACTACTCACTTTTTCAGTCCTCAAAGATAACACCATTTTCCGGGTCATCCTCTTCCGTAGGCAGATTTTCTTCTTTCTGCCGTTCTTCTTCCTCTGTTGGCAGGTTCAGTAGTGGCTCATCCAGCGTGTAACCTTTTAACTCAGGTTCCGGTATGGAAGAGAAGTGTGCACGGTAGAAGGTATCGTAATCGTCGAAACTATACTGTTTAATCAGTTGTTCGTAGTTGGCTTCTGATATGAGTATGGCACGCATACCACTGAGTCGTGTAGCCATTTCGGGATTGGCATAAAGACGGCGGAAGTATTGTTGTGCCTCATCGTAGTTACTGAATGGCCGGATTTGCAGCATGCCGATGCCCCGTTCGTGAGCAAACGCAAGGTCGAAGTTCTTCACCAGGAAAGTGGAGAAGTTATAGCGTGCCACTTCAAACAGTAGCATGTTCTCATTTACCTTTCCTTCTTCGTAAGCCAGGATAAAGAGGAACGGGGTGTTGCGCTCTGTACTGAATACACTGTCCGGAGGAAGAATAGCGCTGCCACTCAGACTATCGCCCGTTAACTTGCCAGCCTCGGCAAGCTCAGCATTCCGCCGTTGCCAGATGGAGCCAAATGTATGACTGTCGCGAGCCAGCAGACGTCCTTCCTGTACCCCTTTCAGAATATGGGCAGCCAGATCAGTGATTTCATTTTGTGGATATTGCTGTACAAGTTCCTTCAGGATAGCAAGGAACTGATCGGTTTCTCCTCCCTGTAGCCGGGTGACGGCGTTGAGGAACATGAATTTGGGACGATGCTGCCCCAGAGGGTATATCTCGGCAGAAAGATGTTCGGCTGCACGCACGGTGGTTGTATCGCCCAGTTGGAAATGTTTGTAAGCACGGGCATAGAGGGAGTCCTCACGTTGTTTGCCATATACGGCATTTTCTGCAAAGTCCGGGTCGGCCAGTATCTTGGCATAGCGGCTTTTGGGGAACCGGGCGATAAGTTCGGCCTTATATTTCTCTGCACGTTGCAGGGCAGGAAGTTCTCCATAATAATTTAGAGCCAGTTCGGTCAGGAATAACTGATAATATGCTTCATCCGCTTGTGTAAAGTCAGGGAACTGGCGTATCAGTCGTTCAAACGCAGCTTCTGCCCGTTTGAAATCCTGCATACGATCCTTGAAAATCATTCCGGCACCATATAAGGCTTCTGATAACAGTGTGTTTGAGGCTTGCATAGCTTCCTCTGTCAACGGAATTTGTGCCAGGTAGTATTCCGGGCGGTGAGTATCATCGGCAATGCTGTCGGCAGTGTTCTTTTCGTTTTCTTCTTTTTTCCGGGGAATGGAAGAATCAATAGTTTCATTTTCCCGATTGCCATGGATTGTGTCTCCTTTAGCAACACCTTCCTCCGGTTCACTGTAATCTATCGCTTCAAAATCATCCAGTGCAACTACTGTTTTATTTTTTCTTCGCCAGTTATCTTCCAGCTTTCTGCGTCCCCACAAGCGTTGAAATTCAGCTTTTCCTTGCTCTACCAGTTGAGGGTTATAGAAATACCAGTCTTGCTTTCCTCCTATTGTAGGTTGGAGGGTCTGTGGGGTAGTGACTGTATTTTCCTGTCCCGGTCTGCTGATAATTGAAGTGGCAGGTAATTGACTTTCTGCTTCTTCCCTCATCTTTTGGCGGTTTGCCTCCCGTTCTGCTTCTTCTGCAGCTTTGCGTTCAGCTTCTTCCCGGGCTATCACTTGTGCTATGATTTTTTCTATGGCTGCCATTCGCTCTGCTTCCGGCAGTCTGGCAAGATGTTGTAAGCTATCTTGTAGCTGTATGGCATTGGTATGTGGTACCAGTTCGTCCAGTATCTCTGAACGGTTGGTGATAGTGGCATATTCCCGATGGGCTTTGTCTATCAATCCTATCGCTTCGGCATAGGCTTTTTGTGCTTCGGCATAACGCGCTTGCTGCCAGTACAAATTGCCCAGTGTAAGTTGAAGAACTCCTTTCTCCACACCGTTCCGAGTGCTCTTCTCTATTCCTTTGTGATAGGCGGCAAGAGCTTGTACCGTATCTTTTTCGGCAAGGTATACATTTCCCAATGCATAATAAATCTGATCGAGGTATTCTTTGTTTTTCTCATCCTTGCTGAGGCGCAATAACTTTCCGGTAATCTTACGACTATTGGCGGTGGGCATCACTTCCGTCTGACGGATGCGGGCACTTAACGCCAGTTCGTACGGTGGATTGAGGCGGATTACCTTGCTGTACGCCTGATAAGCCTGTTCCGGTTGTTGCAGCGTTTGATAAGTCTGCCCCAGGAGATAGTAACATCGTGCTTTCTGCTGCTTGTTCTTTTCTTTCCTGGCTGTCTTTTCGAGATGGGGGATTGCTTCTCTGTATCGTTGGCTACCTAATAGGAAATTTCCTGTGGCCGAAGCATATGGAACAGCCAGCGCCTGTGGCAAACTGTCATTATTCACCCTGCTTAAAGCATCTTCCGCATCATATTGCCACCCCAGCGCAGAGTAGCAACGGGACAACCAGATTAAAGCTTCGGAAGTGATATTCGTCTGTCCGTCATAGAGTCGTGCAATATAAGAGAAGGTTGCGGCCGCTTCCGGGAAGTCTCCCTTCTGATATTGAGCTTTGCCCAATAGCATCCAGGCACGATTAATGAAAGGATTGAACTCCCGGCGTGCCAGCCATTTCTTGTATTCATCCGTATAAGCCCGTCCCGGTTTACGGATAGGGCGCCGTTTGATGGAATGCTGGCGAATGGCTTTTTGTGCTTTCTCAATGGCACGCTCATAGTCGGAAGTGCCGATGCCTATAGTTTCTTTATTGCCTATGGGATAGAGGGGGAGCATCTCCATGTAGTTATCTTTGTTCCCTTGTTGCTGTGCCTGCAATCCGGCTTTGTAAGCTTCGTTTCCGTTGAAGTACACGTTATAACGGGTGGTCAGGGCATGGTAGAAGCGTGTACCGGCTGTGTTCTTTCGGGTGGAACATCCGGCAACGAGCATCAAAGTAACTAAGATGCCAACGAGGAGGATTGCTTTGCGTTTCAACTATACCAGTAGGTTTTACAGGTTCTGCGTTTTCTGCCGTAAAGATAAATAAAAACTCTTTCCCAGCTTACATACTACATATATAATGATGGAAAAGAAGATGATAGCCGCCCCGGAAGGAACGTTCAGATAATAAGATATCATTAATCCACCCAGGCAACTGAGATAACCGATGCCAATAGACAACCAGATAATACGGTGGAAACGATGTGTAAACAGATTCGCCGTCATCTGCGGGATGGTGAGCAGGGAAATAACCAGCACGATGCCTACCATACGCAGGCATGCAACAATGGTCAACGCAATGAACATCATCAGTACATATTCGAATATCTGTACGGGAATACCTTGTGAACGGGCAAACTCCCGGTCGAAAGCAACATAGATGATCGGGCGCAAATATAGGACAAAGAAGATGGCTAATAGTACTGCAAGTCCCGCCAGCAGGGCGATGTCTCCTAATGTAATCGTCAGTATATTGCCAAATAGGTAAGCCGAAAGGTCGGGTGCAAACCCGGGTGAAAGGAAAGTAAACATGATACCCAGTGCCATACCCAGCGTCCAGAATACAGCGATAGCTGAATCTTCACGCATATCATTGCGTTTGCTAAGCCATTCCACTCCAAAAGCCGACAGCACAGCAAATACACCAGCAGCCAGTATGGGAGAAACGCCTGTATATAATCCCAGACCGATGCCTCCGAAAGAAGCATGCGTCAGTCCGCCACTGATGAATACCAGGCGTCTTGTCACGATATACGTACCGATAAGCCCGCAAACAATGCTTGCCAGTAAACTGCCGATGAGGGCATGTTGAAAGAAGGTGTATTGTAGTAGCTCCACTTTAAGATCTCCTTTCTCCTATAATCAGAAATATTTCATCCTTGATATTGTCCGGTAGTGCTATTCCCCGTAATTGCAGGCTGCGCACCCATCCGGCAACGTCGGTATCCTGCATTGTATAGAATACGTCCCTGAATTCATCTTCCTGTTCGGGAGTGTAGTCTTCGGGAGCAATGCCAATGTACTTGTCTAATTCTTCATCATCATAGTACTCTATCTTTTTGCTGACAGCAGCCAACAGACTGTCCCGCTCGCATACTTCATGCTGTCCACAACATTCCGCATCAGCCTCTTTCACTTCGGGCATGGCATCCAGTTCTCCGCGTTCTATCTTTTTTTGCAGACGCTGGTTACGGATGTATCCTGCCATAAGGGCGATACAGACCAGTACAATAAGACTTATAATTAATATCAACATAGCTTATTCCTCAATTTCAATTCTAAACCCTGCTTGTTTCAAATCTTCCCAATATCCCGGATAAGACTTGGAAACCACTTGTGGCTCAGCAATCTGTACCGATGGTACCAATAGGGAGGCAGGGGCAAAAGCCATCGCCATCCGGTGGTCTTCGTAAGTTGCAATTACGGGACTGGCTTCCGGTTCACAACGTTCACCGTTCCAGATTAATATACTGTCCTGTTCCGACTTCACCACATATCCCAACTTATGTAATTCTGTGATAAGTGCCTGAATACGATCAGTTTCCTTTATCTTCAAACTTTGTAATCCGCTGAAGCGGAAAGGTATGTTCATTAAACAACAAGTCACAACAAAAGTTTGCGCCAGATCGGGTATGTCCACTAAATCTTCCTTTAAGCGGGCAACGGGAGTTCCTATCTTGGTTAATACCACTCCCCGGTCAGTATATGTAGTCCGTACGCCGAGTTTGGTAAATATCTCTGTTCCCCGGCTGTCGCCCTGATAACTGCGTGGGAAAAGTCCCAGCAGCTCTACTTCTGTCTTTGCAGGTTCTTCTTTGCTATCCTGGCTCAGGGCAACCATTTGATACCAGTAGGAAGCACCGCTCCAGTCACTTTCTACCGTGAAAGGTATGTCTTTGTACTGGCCCGGACGGACGGTAATACTGCTTTCGGAACTCCATGCAGCGTCTGCGCCGAATTCTTTCATCAATTGCAGAGTCAGATTGATGTAGGGACGTGAAATGATTTCTCCTGTCAGGTTCAGCCTTAATCCGTTTTTCAGAATAGGGCCGATCATCAGTAAAGCGGATATGTATTGTGAACTTACATTTCCGGCAAGGCTGATTTCTTCGCCTGTCAATATTGTGCCTGTGATACGCAAGGGAGGGAAACCTTCGTTTCCGGCATATTCTATTTGTGCTCCCAACTCGCGCAAGGCGTCCACCAGAATACGTATGGGGCGTTGTTGCATCCGCTCAGTACCTGTAATGATGCGTGTGCCGGGTGTTACACTCAGATAAGCCGTGAGAAAACGCATGGCGGTTCCGGCAGCAAGAATATCGATATGCTCGGGATTTCCGTCCAGGGCTTTTATCATGACGCAGGTGTCGTCACAACCGCTCAGATTGGTAGGCGTGATATGTCCTTGTGCTAAAGCATGTAGTATCAAAGCCCGGTTACTGATACTCTTGGAAGCCGGGAGCTGGATAGTGGTATGCAAGGTGGCAGGTGCCGAAAGTTTATAGCGCATAGTTGTATTCCTTCTTAAACGTAATAGCTGGTTTACAGGCTACAAAAGTACGATAAATATCTGAATAAAGAAACTTGATTTACATGACTTCAGGGCAACCGCACCAAATTTTCAGGGTAACTAACAAGTTGACCAGTTAACAAGTTGACAAGGTGCCATGCGGCACAGAAGCATTGCGCAGCCCCTTGTTTCCTTGTCAACTTGTCAACTGGTTCCCTTCTTTTCTATCCCAAAACAAGGTAAGTTAAATATATATTGACCTATAGCAAACAAGATTTTATATATTCTTCTATTTCTTGTGCTGTGACATTATGCTTTGCCAATTCATCCCTCCTCTACAGACAGTATATCTGTCCGTATAAAGTAACTACATTGAATTTTTTTTGTTCTTGTATTGGATAGCTTTGAATAAAATAGGTAGGGAGAATAAAATGGATTATTCTTATTTTTGCAGTCCGAAAGTGGACGTATATTCCACGAAATATATAAGTTAAGTTTATATGGGAAAAGATAATTCAAAACTGTTCATTCTTATTTTATTGGGCATGCTGACGGCCTTCGGGCCTTTTGTTACGGATATGTATTTACCAAGTCTTCCGGTTATGGGAGAATACTTCAACACGAGTTCTTCAATGGTCCAGCTGGGATTAACTACCAGTATGATCGGACTGGCTGTCGGCCAGATATTCTTCGGACCTTTGAGCGACCGTTATGGCAGGCGCATACCGTTGCAGGTTGCCATGTGGTTGTTTATCGTATCAACAGTGTTCTGCTTGTTTGCTCAGAACATCCAGCAATTCGTTGCTTTCCGTCTGATACAAGGTATTGCCGGGGCGGGAGGTATTGTTATAGCCCGTTCCATTGCTACGGATAAATTTTCAGGTAGGGATCTGGCAAAGATGTTGGCGATTATTGGTGCTATCAATGGTATTGCTCCCGTGGTAGCTCCTATTATCGGGGGAGTCTTTACGGAAGCTATCGGTTGGCAGGGCATTTTCGGTATTTTACTTGTACTGGGAGTATTGCTCTTGGCAGGATGCATCCGTTTCCGGGAGTCGCTTCCTAAAGAAAACCGTCTGGCTACGAAGTGGGCGGATACCTTTCACAGTTTCAAGGTAGTACTTAAGAATAAGCAGTTTGTTTGCTATGTGTTGCAACTGGCTTTTGCACAGGGAGTGCTGTTTGCCTATATTGCATCTTCCCCCTTTATTATACAGCAGCACTACGGTTATTCCCCTTTTGCTTTCAGCGTTTGTTTCAGTATTAATGCTATTGCTATCGGTGGGGCGGCAGCATTCTCTGTAAAGTTTCGCCGGCCAGCGAACGGAACACTGATCGGCTGTATGGGTATGCTTATTTTTTCTTTGCTCGAATGTGCCGCATTGGCTTTAGGTTGCAGTTTCTGGATTTATGAACTCCTGTTGCTGGCAGTTCTCTTTATGATGGGAATGACGTTCACTACATCTACTGCGTTAGCTATGGAATGTGAGCGCGACAATGCCGGGACAGCCTCAGCATTGTTGGGGGCTGTCTGCTTTTCGTTTGGTGGCATTGTCTCTCCTTTAGTAGGTATTGGAAACATTCTGGTTTCCACGGGGGTAATATTTGTCATCTGCTCTCTTTGTTCCCTTTCCAGTATTTTATTGGCTTTGGGCAGAAGGCGGGCAAGACTTTATTTTGCATTCAGTACATCCCAGAAACGCTGAGGCAGGTGAATATTGGGCACGTTTGCAGCTTCTTTAAATAGAGGAGCAATTTCTTTCGGGGCAAAACCGGCAATGCCGCATCCTATTTCTGTAACAAGGAAAGTGTATTGTGAGTGTTCTTTAGCAAAGCGGATAAATTCATCTACATAGGGTTTGATGGCTCCCGGCCCTCCGTGCATAGTCGGAATACCATAGGTTTGTCCTTGCAATCCGGTTCCTTGTCCCCAGATGGCTCCCCATTTTTTCCATGCCAGATAAGCGGCTCCGCCACCATGTGCGCCTTCCAGGTTACTACCGAAAACGAATATCTCGTCCGGGTGTAGTTCTGTGATACGATTAGAGGTAATTCTTGTTTTCATACTCATGTGATTAGGTTATAATTAATTATTTTCTCTTTTTCTTCATTTTTAAACTCTTGCTTTTCAGCAAAAGTAACCTTTAGGTAACTATCTTACTTGTTTGTAACTTCTTGTTTATAAGTAAAATAGTGAATAGCTTTGCACTGTCGGAAAGTCATTGACTACATTTGCGAAGTTAGTGAAAAAACTGATGAATGCAACTATCTTATAAACAATTTAAAAACAAAAAGACAATGAAAGAACTTGCAGTAAAGAATTACAGGACCGCAGAAGGTCAGAAATTTAGCCAGGATGGTAATGAATTTACAGTGAAACCGATTGTTGCGCAGGCGGATGTGGACCAGTGCCGTGTGAACTTTGTAGAAGTGGAACCGGGTAGTTTTGCTTATGGATACCATTATCATGAAACGGATGAAGAGGTATTCTATATTATCAGCGGTACAGGTATCGTTCGTACCATCAATGGAGATGTAACGGTGAAAGCCGGTGATGCAATTACTTTCCCTACGGGGCCGGAAGGTGCACATGTCATTCGCAACGGATCGGATACGGAAAAGCTGGTTTATATTGATTTCGACACGAACAATCTTCCGGAGATTGTACACCTCCCTGATACGAACCAGGTGATGGCTTATGGAAAATTCTCTAATGGAATTTATGATAAGAAGTAGATTAGGACGTAATTCCTGATTTCTCATTTTGGAGAGTTCTTTTATGCCTGAAGCTGAACTTTGCTTGTAACCACAAATTGAAGTTTTGCTTTAGGCATTGTGCATTTTATAAAGGGAAATTATATTCTTCCGTTTTTTTTCTTTTATTTTGTGGAAAATATGTGAGATAATAAAATGTATAATTTTATCCTTTTAAAGCATCAGATATATGAAGACTTATTATTTATTACTCATTTTTGCGATGTTAATACTTCAGTCCTGTGGTGTAAAGCAACCGGTCCAAATGTCAGGTAATCCTCTTTTTGAAGGATGGTATGCCGATCCAGAAGGTATCATCTTGAACGATGAATATTGGATATTTCCCACTTATTCTGATAAATATGAGAAACAAATATTCATGGATGCTTTTTCTTCAACAGACTTGGTAAATTGGACTAAGCATGAACGTATCATTGACAATAAGGCTGTGAAATGGGTATGGCGTGCTATGTGGGCTCCTGCTATTGTTAAGAAGGATGATAAGTATTTCCTGTTCTTTGGAGGTAATGATATTCAGAATGATAATGAGTACGGTGGTATTGGTGTCAGTGTGGCAGACAGACCGGAGGGACCATATCAGGATTACTTAGGCCGGCCACTCATAGATAAGATATATAATCGTGCTCAACCGATTGACCAGTTTGTATTTCAGGATAAAGATGGTTCATATTATATGTATTATGGAGGTTGGGGGAGATGTAACGTCGTTAAGCTGAAGGATGACTTTACGGGACTTTTACCTTTTGAAGACGGAACTTACTATAGGGAAGTTACACCGGAAAATTATACGGAAGGTCCTTTCATGTTCATTCGCGATGGGAAGTACTATTTTATGTGGTCGGAAGGAGGTTGGGGTGGTCCTGACTATTCAGTGGCTTATGCTATTGCAGATAATCCTTTTGGTCCGTTTAAGCGTATTGGCAAAATACTACAGCAAGATCCGGAGATTGGTACCGGGGCTGGACATCACTCTGTGATTCATGAACCAAAATCTGATAAGTATTATATCATTTATCATCGTCGTCCGTTAACAGAGACAGACGGTAACCATCGTGTAACCTGCATCGATGAAATGACTTTTGATAAGCATGGATATATTAATCCGGTTAAGATAACTTTTGAAGGGGTGAAAAGTAATCCTTTGAAATAATGTGATAACTTTCTAATGCATAAGATATATGGAAATAGATCTAACTACTCCGGCCCTGCTGTTTTCGGCGATTTCATTGATTATGCTGGCTTATACCAACCGGTTCATGTCGTATGCCCAATTGGTACGTACATTGAAGGAACAGTATCGGGGAAATCATTCGTCAGTAACCGCCGCACAGATCGCAAACCTTCGTAAACGCCTGTATCTGACACGTGCCATGCAGGTGACGGGAACAGGTAGTTTGTTGTTGTGTGTTGTAAGTATGTTCTTTATTTATATACAGCTCTATCTTGTATCCATCTATATTTTTGGATTGGCAATGGTGTTATTGATTATTTCTCTGGCTATTTCTGTATACGAGATTTATATTTCGGTGAAGGCTTTGGAAATACATTTGAATGATATGGATGAATAATTGCTTCTTTTTATTTGCTCTCTGTCCAGCGGTTATAATGAATATTTTCCGGTTTCCATTTATCTTTCGGAAGTGGATTCTCGGCCGGATAACCGATTGGAATTACGTTCAGGGGAATGATGTCTTTGGGCAGTTGGAGTATTTTCTGTACTTCTTTTACCCGTTCTTCCATAGGGTAAACTCCTGACCATACGGCCCCTAAACCTAAACCTTGTGCAGCCAGCAGTAGGTTTTCTGTTGCAGCCGAAGCGTCTTGTACCCAGTACTCCATACCTGCACCACTGATAGCTTTATTTAAATCTCCACATACTACGATGGCCAGTGGAGCATCCTTTGCCATTTTGGTATAAGGAAGGGTAGAACTCAATTCGTTTAAAATCTCTTTATCCCTGATGACAATGAAGGCCCAAGGTTGTTTGTTGGTTGCTGTGGGAGCAGCCATGGCAGCTCTTAACAGCTGCTCTATTTTTTCATCCTCTACTTCTTGTGGTTGATAAGAGCGGATACTGGTTCTTGCATGTATGGCTTCAAGAACGGAAAGCTTATCATCTTGTTTCATAATAGGTTCCTCCATCTTATTAGGTTGATTTGGTCTCGGTTGAATAGATAATGCAGTTACTACTATAACCAAGGCAAGACTGAAAGTGTTCAGTACATATTGTGTCATTTGTCCTTTAGGTTTTCTGGAGAAATATACAATAATCAGGGTACACAGTGCAATACCTGCCAGTAAACCCAGGAAAAGTATCCAGTCAAAACTGAAAGCAGTTGCAGGCTTGTCGGACGAATGTTCCTTTGCATATTCCATTGCTCTGTGGATGGACTGGATAATAGCTACCGAAGACTCTGTAGCTCCGGATATTCCGTCTACTTCTTTATTGATTGCTTCTTCCGGTGATAGATTATTCCATTGTTGCAGCAGGTCACTGTTTCGTACCTTGGCAAAGTAGCTGGGTGTTTCAGAGTTTTCCAATGCCACCACTTTTGTAATGCGGTTATTCTGCATATAGATTTCAAGAGGGACATTTCCTCCATATCCGTTGATATCTTTCGTTATTTGTCGGGTAGATATTATCTGTACTCCTTCATCCGTATGCCGTAATATATCGGAAACTCCTGTAGAGTTTTCTGTTGCATTTTCCTCATCGGAGAGAATGTTCCCGAACTTGTTTCCCTTACAAATAGTTACTGCCAGAATCAGGAAAAAGCAAGTTGTCAGGCTTATGATGGTTTGGACTTTCAATGTTTTCATATTTAGTTGGTATTTATATCGTATGCAAATTTAGGGGAATTCCGTTGAAAATAGCATGTACTTGCTAAAAGTAGTGGGTGGTTTTGCTTTATTTATCATAAAAGTAACAGCTAGCTTTGATCTCAATTCTTAATAATGCACATAGTGCTGATTTCCCGAATGTACTTGAAATTCCATCAGTTGTCTTCAATTTTTATGCATCTATCTCGGGTTATAGTTAGTATATAAGTACTTGACATAAACACTAATTACTTACAATAAATTAATATTCAAGGCATAGTCGTATATTGAGGGTACCTCAGTCCTATACTTAGGGTATCTCAGTCCCATACTTAGGGTACCTCAGTCCTATACTGAGATAAGGCTATTATAACATTGCTGATAACCAATTAGTTACAATAAACTCTTTTGGTGTTGATAAATCAAGACAAACAATTAGCATAAAAATAAAAAAATGATTTCATTTCAGTATAAAAAATGAAATCATTTAATCAAGTATATATTTATCGGACTTAAACCATAGTTGCAATAATCTGGATAAACAGTATAAGGAATACCATTGCAATAGGGTAAACCGTAGCGTAAGCTACACTCGGAATGTTACTGTCAGTCATAGAGTCTGCCGCTGCAAGTCCCGGGGTACTGGTCATACCACCGGTGATGGTTCCCAGTAAGTCTAGTATACTGATTTTGAAGACAAACAGCCCGACGAACACAGCTACTAACATAGGTACCAGCGTAATAGCAGCACCTACTCCAAATAGCAGCCAGCCACTTTCCTGGAAAGTTGCTACAAGATTGGTACCTGCCGAGGTGCCGACTTCGGCAAGGAAAAGCAACAATCCCAACTGACGCAATAATTGGTTAGCGGGTCCGGACATAGACCACAGAATAGGTCCTGTCTTACCAATTGCACTTAAGAACAGAGCCACAATCAAAATACCGCCCGTTAATCCCGGAGAGAAAGATAAACCACCGGGGAAAGTAATATTCAGTTTGCCGAACAGTACTCCCAAAACAATACCCATTGCAATAGGAAAGAAGTCTGTATCAGATAGCTTTTTGGCATTGTTTCCCAGTAAGCGGGCCAATCCTTTGAGTCCCTCTTTTTCTCCTACCACCATCAGTTTATCACCGAATTTCAGAGTCAGGTCAGGTGATGGAGACAGGTCGATACCGCTTCGGCGGACACGTGTTACCGTACATCCGAAGTTCTTCATCAGATTCAAATCCCCCAATTGTTTATTAATCATATCCTTTTTGGTCAGTAATAAGGATTCTATTTCCTGAGTGTCTACCAAAGGTAATTCACCTTCTTCGCGTTCTCCAACTAAGACCGAAAGTTGGTTCAGAGCTTCTTCACTGCCTACTGCCTGTATGTAATCGTCTTCGTGTAATATAGTCTGTGCAGTAGGGATAGAAATGACTTCATCATGTTTATGGCGTGAAATAACAGCCCCTGTCATAGCCCGTGCATTGATTTGCATCAAGCTGCGGTTGAATACGGCAGGATTTGTGACGCGATAAATACAGGTAGTCAATTCCGGAAACTGTCCGCGACGTTCTTTTTCCAGTCGGCGGGCTTCCTTATCCAAGTCAATGCGCATCATACGGGGGAGCAACTTTACAAACAGGATCACGCCGATAACTCCAAACGGATAAGCGATACCATAGGAAATGGATGCCAATGGAGAATTTGTACTGTCGATGGCTACGGCAAGTCCCGGCGTACTGGTCAGTGCACCGGCTATCAACCCTACTACACTGGGTGTATCGATGTCGAAAAGGTATTTAAGCCCGACAGCAGTAAGGGAAGCCGAGCAAATAATCAGCATGGTGATTATAATCAGGGTCTTACCTTTACTTCGGAACGAGTCGAAGAAACCGGGGCCGGCCTGAATACCGATAGTGAAGATGAAAAGTACCAATCCGAAGTTTCCTAACTCTTTAGGAATGACTACACCGAAGTGTCCAAAGAGAAGAGCTATGAAAATAACTGCGGAAACATCCAGCGATAAACCTTTGATTTTGATTTTTCCCAGCATGAAGCCCAATGCGACGATGAGGAAGAGGGCGAAATAGGAGGAATTAAGTAGGTCAGCAAACATGAATTTAGATTATTTGTTGATTTTGCCGCAAAGGTACAAAAAAGGAGCCAAATTCATAGTCTGGCTCCTTAATAATCCCTATCTATTGTAGTTCTTTCAATAATTCTTCTACTGCTACTTTCAATTGTGTATCTTCACCTTTCACAATTGTTTCGGGCGAATTGGCTACTTTTACATCCGGTTCCAACTGTGTATTTTCCAGATAACTGCCATCGGGCAAACGGTAACCAATCACAGGAATACCGAATACCAGTGTTGGATCTTGCAGGCGCTCCCATGATACACTGGTCATAGTGCCTGGCACAGGCATACCTACCAGTTTACCCAGTTTCTGATGACTGTATACCCACGGTGTACCGTGTGCATTGGAATAGTTGGCTTCGCACGTCAGCATGATGGAAGGCTTGTTCCAGCGGCGGCTCGGCATATCGCAGGCTTCACGGCCGCGAACCACCTGTGTGAAGTATTTCTTGCCACTGAACAGTATCTCTATATCTTCATGCAGACGACCGCCTCCGTTGAAACGGGTGTCGATGACAATACCTTCACAGTTGTTGTATTTTCCTAAAATGTCCGAGTAGATGGAACGGAAGCTGTCATCACCCATTGATTTGATGTGCACGTATCCCAGTTTACCGTTCGACCATTTCTCAACGTCTGCTGCACGTTGCTTAACCCAGCGTTCGTAAAGTAATGTACTGAGTTCGCTGTCTCTGATAGGGATTACTACCTCTTCCCAACGTTCTTTCGTCTTGGGATCGTACAATGAAACAAGTGTTTTCTTTTTTACCTTGTCATTGAGAAGCACATAATAATCGGTTTCGGGAGTGATCTCTTTGCCGTCTATCTTTTCAATAACGACACCGGCTTTCACCTTTGTAGTGGCCTTGTCGAACGGCCCCTTTTCTATCACTTCAGCAATGAGCATTCCTTTATCCTGGTAATTCCAGTAAAAAAGTAGTCCCAGACTGGCTGTCGGTTCACTTTGTCCGTCCGGATAGAAACGGCCTCCGGTATGGGAGACATTCAACTCGCCCAGCCATTCACTCAATAGTTCGGCGAAGTCATAGTTATTATCGATGTGTGGCAGGAACTTGCGATAAGAAGCCGTCATGGCGTCCCAATTGACCCCGTGCATGTTGGTATTATAGAAACGCTTCTGCTGTTGCTTGTATACATGGTCGAACATATATTCGCGTTCGGCGGCCAGATCCAGTTTCACTTGGGCAAGATATTTAATGGGTTTCAGGTCATCGGAAGCCATGTTCATCTTTTGCATATTCTTACCGTTCAGGATGAAGAGAGTCTTCCCTTCTTTATCCATTTCCAGGGAGGTCCAGCCGGCATCAACTTTATGGAGCAACTTGGTCTCTTTCTTGTTCAGATCCATCTTCCATAAGTTACGGCCGCTTTCGGTACTGGCCAGATAATAGAGAGCTTTCCCGTCTTTGGAGATGAGAGTACTTCCCATATTCGATGAGTTTGGTGTCAGGCGTACGATGCGGTCTTCTATGTTTTTCAATTCCACTACGATATCCTTTACCTTACTGCTATCTTTTGCGGCAACCTTTTTCCGGTCGGAGTTTGCTTCTTTATATAGTTCGTAGTCTTCTTTGCTCAGGCTGAATTTGTCGTATGCATCCTGATTGAGGAATACTAACATAGCATCGTCCAGTGAACCCCATGAAGCATGTGCACGCATACCGTAGCGTTCGGTAGTGAAAAGAATGGCATTGCCATCGAGCGCAAAACTGGGTGAACCGCTGCTGTATCCGCTATTGGTCAGGTTGATGATCTCGCCATTACCTTGTGCACTGACCAGGCCTATATCTGAATATGGATCGTGCTTGTTTCCGATAAATTCCAATGTGAACCACTTGCTGTCCGGAGACCATGCATAGTCGAACCCTCCGCCTGTGCTGTACCAGGTAGAACCGTCGGTGATCCGGCGTACTTTCTTGGTTTCCAGGTTGAGTACCATCAGGCGGTTGCGGTCTTCAATGAAGGCCAGTTCCTTACCATCGGGTGAGAATTGCGGGTGCGAACGTTCTACGGTGGTAGAAGGCAATAATACCTCTTCCTTTATTAAAGTTGCATTCGGAAAATTCGGATCTTCTTCCCGAACTATTTTAGCCAGATAAATTTGCCAGTTACCACTGCGTTCACTGGCATAGGCCAGTGTCCGGTTGTCCGGGGCAAACGAGAGACCATCTTCCTCTGCTGCCGTATGTGTAATCTGTTTGGTGGTGGTATAGTCTGTCGATGTTACGAATACTTCACCGCGTACAGTGAAAGCAATTTGCTTGCCGTCCGGTGAAACTGTGGCGGAGGTTGCTCTATCCGGATATTTCAGATAAGCTATTTGTGGCTGGTCGTCACGAATGATTTCTACATTTATCTTCCGGGGATTCGAGCCTTCCTGCTGGGTATAAATCTCACCATCGTATCCATAGCACAAGGTGCCGTTATTACTCATTGAAAGGAAACGCACGGGATGGGTTTTAAAGCTGGTAATTGTTTTTATCGATTGGGGTTGCGAAACCGGGAAAGAATATACATTGAATGAGCCGCCATTACGTTCGCTCAGGAAGTAGACGGTTTGTCCATCCGGTGATACTATCGGATTGCGGTCTTCACCTGCGTGCTGGGTAAGGTTGGTGTGTGAACCTGTTTTGGCATCGTACATCCATACATCGCGGGTGATGGAAGAAGTATGGTGCTTTCTCCATTCGTTTTCACCTCCCTTGCGGTCCTGATAGAAAAAGCGGTTGCCGGACTTATCGAAACATATCGCTTCGGCAGGGGTGCCCAATACTTGTTCCGTGCGTCCGCCGACTGAAGGAACTTTGTAGAGTTCAGTCATGGCGGCTGAAGGAAAGAGGGCGCTGCTTGCCGGGTCCTGAATAGATGCTGAGAATAAAATATATTTGCCGTCCGGGGTAAAAGCGGAGGGTAGTTCAGTAGCTGAATGAGTAGTCAGTCGCTGGGCTGTTCCGCCATTTGCCGGCATGATGAAAATATCGAAATTCCCGTTTCTGTCGCTTGCAAAGGCTATCTGTTTGCCATCCGGTGACCATATCGGAGTACATTCGTAAGAGTCTTGCGTAGTGAGTTGTGTAGCTGTTCCGCCTTTGGCAGGCACTTTGTAGATGTCTCCCTTATAACAAAATACGATTTCTGTCCCGTCGGGTGAGATCTGTACGTCACGCATCCAGAGGGGAGTGGTTGCATAGCTGGTTATTGCCGCGAAACTAAGGGCAATGTAAGCAATAAGTTTCTTCATAAGTATATTAAATGTGTTTTTATGCAAATATAGGTATTAGTCCGTAAAAACGAAAAAGGATGGTCTGATATTTTGATTTATTTTTACTGCTGGTATATTTGCAGGTATGGCTAGTCAGCCTTTATCCTTTGAATCCTCACGATATACCAACCATTTATGCTATGAAAGAGCGAATGCTTGAGCATCTGGAAACTCTACCGAAGGGGTTAAATGATGGTAATATTGCTATTGTTTTGCTTGCGGATAGTGGTAATTTTGCTATCTTTGTGAAGTCAAACAACAAATCATAAGATAATGAAAAGTACAGAATTACACCGGATGTTCATTAAGAAGGGATGGAAGTTCGACCATGCGGAAGGAAGCCATTACTTTTATAAGAATGAAAAAGGTGAATTAACGGAGCCTGTTCCTTATCATGGGGCTAAAGAAATGGGTAAGGGGTTGGCTAATAAATTAATCAAGAAGTATGGGCTTTGATTTCCGTACTTTCTAAAAAAGAAAGGGTAGGATTATGGAAAAAATTATTGTAGTGATTGAGAAAAGCAAGGATTTTTACGACGGATATTCGGATAATTGTGACGGTATCTATGGCGCGGGTGATAGCATACAGGCTGTAAAGGATGATATTCATGAGGCAATTAGATTGATTAAGAAGAATTTACCTGTAGAACAATGGCCGGAACAAATCAAAGGCGAGTACGAAATTGAATTTAAGTTGGACGTAGCGAGTTTCTTGGAATATTATTCAAAGTTCCTTTCTTTAGCTGGTATGGAGAAGATTACAGGTATCAATCAAAAGCAGCTTTCCAATTACTTGAATCGTCGTTCTATACCTCGTAGACAGCAGGCGGAACGCATTTGCAGCGGACTTCATTCATTTGCGAAAGAATTATTATCGGTAACACTCTGATTGGTTGTTTGACACCACCTTTTGGAGTCTTTTCAGAGGTCTTCCATCGTGGAGACCTCTTTTTGTGTGTCTAAAAGTGAATGTGTACGAGAACTTTTCGCGTCAACCACCATTAGGTGGAAACTCGTAAAAAAGCAAAAAGCATCAATAATCATTAGATTATCAATGCTTTATCGGTAGTCGGGATGACAAGATTCGAACTTGCGACCACACGCCCCCCAGACGTTGCTTATAGTAGCTTTAATAATCTTGATTATCAGTATCTTTAGCTTAGTTGTTTTCTTTTGGTTGACGTTTGGGTTGACTTTTAAAGTCAAGTACCAAGAATAATTAATAAAAATAAATAAGTTAATAACCTCTTTGCAGAATTAAACTGCTTTACAAAGATAAGCAATAATTTTCCTATTTAAGAAGTAAATTACACTTTTTTTGTGATTCCAAATGCTGATTTTAATTTACATACATGCCTTTTGCCTCGTTTTTGAAATCTGGTTCGTAGCATTATGTTCTCAATTCTCTTCTTAGTACCTTTGTAAGTAGATTAATCAATGACCAACCAATTAACGTTAACCAAAATGAGAGTGACAAAGAAGGACAACGCTGTGTATTACATGCCACAAGAAGTTAGGGAGATTGTAACAACAGATGTGACTTACATGCCTGTAACAAGAGAATTGCTAGAGAAGTATTTCCAGAAGGCTACTAAAGAAGATAAGCGGAAGTTAGTGAAGAAAAAAAAGACACAAGTAGAACGACATTGAAGCTAATTCAGTGTCGTTCTACCTTTTTAGTACATTTTACTTCCAAGAGCAATAACATGCCCATTGGTCTCCGTCTTCGTATTCCATAATGACTTTGGTTACATAGCCTTCCTCGTCCGTTGTGTAGATGTAATCATAATGGTCATAGCCTCGTTCAGTCTTGACTAAATTTGTGAGGCATTTACCATAGAATCCTTGGGCAAAAAGTGTGTTGTTAATTAAATCTGGATCAAACACATTGGTTGCTTCACCTAGGAACTGGTAAGGAAGTGAAGTGTAAGACAATTCTGTAGCATCATCATCAATCATAGAAGTGATGTTGCCATTCTGCCAGATGAATTTTACTAGTTTTTCGCTGTTAGTATTGTAAGAGTTGCTGTATTCAATGGAAACAAGTTGTTTTGAACTGTCATAATTGTATTTGACATTAACGATTGCTTCTCCTTCAGGGTTATACTCAACCTTGCTAGCTATGATGCCATCCTTTAATTCATAGTTGGTTATCCATTTCTCATCAGCACTACTGGAAGAGCTTATGTCATAAGCCGTTGCTATGATTCTATTTGCTTCATAAGTAAATTCTGTAATTTCTTGGCGAAGCTCGTATTCATCCCACACTTCCTTCGTAATTCTTCCTTGGTTATCATACTCAAATGAGGATGCATCCCCAGATTCGTATGTCGCAGAGATGAATTTCTTACTAGTACCGTTATTGCCTTCTCCTTCATCGTCATCGTCACTACATGCAGTAAAGTTAACACTCATAATTACGGCTACAATCGCCATTCCAATTAATCTTAAAGTTTTCATTGTAATAAATCTGTTTGTGCTTCTACGTTCCTTGCAGAAAGCATTAGTAATAGGTTAAATGAGTGTGAGGAACACAGCAAAGGCTGCACACTCCTTAAAAGAACTGTCAATTGATTGGTTAATTCAAACTCTCTGTTTTTTACATGCTTTTTTAATGTCAACCAGTTCCCAATGGTTGACTGTTACATACAGAAGAAGCGTGGGAACTACTGATTATTACCGTCATGAGGCTCTGGACTGCCCATCTCCAAGTAATAAACAATAGCCCACGCCTAATGTAATTATGCAACCTTCCCATGAACATGAGAAGTTGATAACAACAAACTAAGCGTGAGCGTTCTTGCCTATTATCCTTGGAGAATGAAATTGTCCAGATTTCATGACAGGATAATGCTTTAAACGCTCTTCGTTAACTAAGTCCTTCCAGCCCTAACGCATTAGGCTTCTGAAATTGCTACAAAGTTACGAATTTACGTTTGATTAGCAAGAACTATTGTTTATTAATCGTTGAGGCTGACTTCTACTCAACATTTTAAGGTTAGGAGGAAATTTGCAAAGTCCCTATAAAGGTAGAATTTTAAAAATTTCCTCCCAACCAATTAATAAGACTAGGCATTGACAAAGATGTTCTTCACCCGTTGAACTGTGGAGATGCCAATTCCTTGTAACTTGGCTACATTTCTAACAGAGTAGCCCTTCTTTAACAGTTGAATTACTTCTTTGTACTCTTCCCGTTTCTTTTCTTCCGTTTTGATGCTGCCTGTCTTCCGTCCTAATTTCCCACCTTTGGCAATGTAATTACTCCTACCGCTGTTCAAACGATACACAATGTTGCTTCTCTCAATGTTAGACATTTCCGCTAGTATGGTAATCAGAATGGAGACGATAGGATTTACTTTACCATCTGGTTGAAGTGTGTAAAGTCCCAAGTTCTGAATGTAAACGGAAACTTTGGCTTCATGTAGTACTTCTAATGAGCGAAGCACTTGTAATGTACTTCTGCCCAGTCTGGAAAGTTCAGATAGTAGCAAGTAATGAACTGAATTAGTAGTGCAGTATTCCAAACAGTCCGTAAGAACTTGGCGTTCCTCATTTTTCTTTGCACCGCTTATGTGTTCTTCAAATGTGGCAACTACTTCAATGTCCCGTAAGTTGGCATACTTTCTTAAATCCTCAATTTGTCTGCTTGTGTCCTGTCTGTCACTAACAGATGAAACACGAGCATAAATCACTGCTTTTGTTCTCATTTAATTCTTTGATTAAGTTAATAACATAAGGGAATGTATTCAAACCATCTTTCCAGATTAATTTGAACACGCTCCCAATTTGAACACATGGTTAGCTACCCTTGATAAGAGCGTAGGCAATTAAGAGAGCATAGCCAACCATGATTAAAGGAAATGATAGCATAGCCACAAGCATAGTGGCGACAAATAACAATACATAGAATAACTTTTGTACCATAGTTTCAAGAATTAAGCATTTGACAATTCTGTGTATTCTCAAATACCACTAACTTAAAAACCATTGGTATCTCTCATCTCCATGTAAAGCGGCTGCAATTCCAGTAACCAATTCTGTAGCATTGTAAGCCCTGTCCAAGAAAGAATCTATGTAACTTGACTTGTTACTACCAGTAAGTAAATTGTAGAACTTCCACATTGATAAGTCATTCCCCAAGCTACTAAAATTCTCATCTTGAATGTAAGACTTCGCCACATTGTTAATCTGACTGTCAGTTAGTAACATTCTTGGTATGGCTTTCTGTTGGCTCTGTG